>Ga0307514_10000107_pt1 | contig 230654 bp, 260 predicted proteins | sample 16_EM_MG_FD_203088 | JGI IMG/M metagenome (GOLD analysis project Ga0307514, IMG submission 203088) | Populus trichocarpa ectomycorrhiza microbial communities from riparian zone in the Pacific Northwest, United States - 16_EM | ecosystem: Host-associated > Plants > Roots > Unclassified... | reverse complement strand
ATTTTCTGTGAAGCCGGAATGCGGGAGGAACTTTTCATTGTTGATGGACTTCCAGCTTGCAGAAGGTCATGCACAATGGAGAGATGGAAGTCAAAGTGATCCACAGTGCGCTCTTTGTTTGCTGGCACATCTCGATAGATTATAAGGCTGTTGATAAGGGGTGTCTCCAGAATCCAATAGAAAAGTGGATACCAATTGCATCTGGATATGAGCTGTGTATCAAAATAGGTTCGATACTGGTCAGCTACATCCACTCCCACCTTGTGCTGGTTGTAGGTATCAACAATAACAGCAGGATCCCATCCAACTGCATTTGATGATGGGTGGAACTCCCAGACATAGCCCTTCTCTGCCATGCAGAACAACTTATATTCTTGACTAGTAATTGGCTTGTTTGGCATCTTTGTAATGTGAATTGACCTGCCAGTGAATAGAATCATGGCTTCATCAATAATAACATTGCTGCCAGGTACTTGGTACTGCTGTGAGAAAAACAGGCAGTTGCTCCAGTAGAATATCCACCTTTGAATGCCAACAAGGTAGGCCTTCAGGAGTTTCAGTTGGTGAATTGTATGGAGAAACATGAAAGAAGCGGTGGATCTCCTGAAAGCGAGTCTTGCCAAGGTAAGCAGCTGGTGGTAATCCATCCTTGGGAAGGTAAACTCCATCCTTTATCCAGTACCTCTCAGGAGAAACTCCAATTAGACCCATATGAATTTGAAATGCCAGCCAGAGATAAAGATCCTGAGCAGTAACTGGCTGCCAGGAATGCTGCCACTTCTTCTCTGCCCCAAGAAGCTGCTGCTGGGCATAGGAATTGGTGTTGGCTACAAGCTGTCCCACAATGGAGTTGGTAAGAAAGAGATTGAAGATTTGAATTGGAGTAATGGCATCCAGCTCAGAGAATGAGATGGGCAATTGGTTCCATGCTTTGTGAGGTGGGACAACAGGTTGTAAAGGGTCGAATGTGGGAAGCTTAGGAAGATCTGGCAAATTTTGAATTGGTTTTTTGGGTGTTTTCTTGCGCCGCTTGGCCGAGTAACCAGCTGTGATTGACTCGGCTGGCTCAATATATACCTCATCTGTGGAGCTATAATTATCGTCAAGGTTGAGCATTGCAGGTGGAGCTTCAGTTGTGAGTGAAGACAGATCAGGTATAATGACAGGTCGATGCTGTACCACTGTAGGTGGTGGTGGTGGTTGGGAGGAGGTGTGCTTTGGCCCAGAGTGATTGTCCATGATGCAATGCTTGGCACTTTGTTTTTTGACAATTTTTGGTCAGGATGGTGGAGATGAGAGTATAAGTGGTGGGGGTAGGTAGTTGACATTAAGGTTCCAAGGTCTGAGGGCTTCTCTGCTCATGGTTGTTGTGGTGTGGTAGATGGAAAGTGGGAAGGTGGTTGCCACTGGGCTGAAGGATGGTACTCTCACAATCTCCAAAGTACTGCTATTTATATGCAACTCAGCACCACAGAACTTGTCACACTGCCACAAGAATTTGTAAATAGAAGCTTCTACTAGTTATCTTTCAATTCATAATATTCTAGGGGGGGGTTTAAGTGGGTGGCTGTGTTGTTATAAGCGACAAGGTGCAGCGTATGCGAAAGTGGGCCCTTTCGTGGGCCCAATACCGGCGAAGGGATAGACTTTGCACAATAAGTTCGCTCTTTAGTAAATTCGAAAAAACGGCAAAGCGGTTCTTTCGAAGCTTCTTCGACATTTTAAGACTGAGCGGATCCAATATATTCGGGGTTTAGCACAGAACAGGCCGAAATTACACTCCCGCAAGTGGGAATGTTCATAAATCTACTTAAGGGGAGTTCCCCTCAAACTTTAGGCTACGCAGTAATACCATTATAATACTACCGAAACTTTCGATTGAGAGGCACTTGAGAGAGATATTGAGTAGACAGAGAGTATCAATTGTAGTATCCCTAACCCTATAAACAATCAAAAGTATTGAACGTCGAAAGATATAACATTCTAAAGTATCAGATATCCTTTTTCCCGTCCGTTTGCAGCTTCGTCAAGCTTGCAAAGCCCAGCAGCGCGTTATGTATCCACTCACCCAACCACCATGATGAGACTGCAACAACCACTATCATAGCAATAATCTTCAATAAAGATTCCGGAACAAGATTGAAGATATACGGATCCAGGACTGCTTTGTATCAGCATGTCTGTTTCATCTCAATGAAAATAGGTATTTTACTTATATCAACATCCACAGGCTCTGGATTCTGCATACGAGATGTCGAGGACGACACGTATGCCGTTTTGGCAAACAGCCTTAAGTAGAGAATCGAACCCTCGCTCCGTACCGAGAATGTTCGTGAAGGGTATTGCTGGATTCGCTCAAAAAGCGATGGATCTGCAAGCACCTTGTCAAGTGCAAAAAGGTCCAATGTGAAATCCGTCGGTTGCTAGTCACATTAATAGAGGGACGATACATGAGAAGCTTCAGGAAGACTAACTGTCGCTGCCCAGCATATTCTCACTTCATACCTCCTCCCGTCCTCCAGGCCGTCAATTCGCACCCAATGCTCCATGCCTTTACCTATGAACGAAGTGCCCAGTCGTGTTTTGATAGCACGGCAACTACGACAGTGCTCCGAAGGCATCAGCTGTGGAAGGTGGCTTCCTATGCTATTGTCCAGCACCAGCTTCGGAGGTGCCGATGCAATGAATATTTCCTTCTCCACATTCGCAACTGCGGGATGAAACAAACAAAACGAGATCAATACAAGGCAGAAGAAGATGATATGGGAGGATATTCGTCGCATGTCTTTGTTTTTGTTTTGTGAAGTTGAGTTAGACCAAGCTGAGCCGCCTTGTCTCAAATCAAATAATTATTGAACCTATACTTCACCCGCCCCACGAACAATAATGCGCCTTTACACATCCGACGTTGTCCTCCGCTCTGCCAGAGCCTTCGGCGACTGTTCTACCATCCTCCAGGTCCGCCGAATATGCCCTCTCCATGTCAATTGCTACTCAACAAGTCCGCCCGTCATCACATTTCTGCCATTTCCGCACCACTCCACCCCAACTGACAGCTCCACCAGATTCTACAATCGAAGTCGGAGGTGTATCCTATCCCCGCGATGACTGGACCAACCTTCCCCCCCACATCGCCTCCTGCATATCCCGAAAGCTGCACCTAACTCCTTCGCACCCTTTGTCAATCACGCGCGCTCTCGTTGAGCGCCGATTCCCCAGTCCCACATACAAAGCCTACAACAAACTTTCCCCAATTGTATCTGTTCACCAAAACTTCGATTCCCTTGGATTCCCGCAAGATCACCCAGGCAGAAGTAAGACCGACACGTATTACATCAACAAAAACACGGTCTTGCGCACTCACACCTCGGCGCACCAGGCGGATACATTTGTGGCTGGTGAGCCGGACGGTTTTACTATCACAGCAGATGTTTACCGGCGAGATGCAATCGACCGCAGCCACTACCCTGTTTTCCACCAGATGGAAGGCGCACGTATGTGGTCTCGTATCGAGGTTCCGAATGGCAACATTGCACAGGCTGTGTGGGAGGATATTGAACGGATGCCGGAGCACAACTTGAAGGTGGAGGATGATAATCCCGTGTTTCACGATGGGAATCCGCTACAGACCGAGCACTCTGCCGAAGAATGTAAAGCCATCGCTGCGCATCTGAAGCGGTCGTTGGAAGGTGTCGTGGTTGACGTTTTTGGGCAGGCAAAGAAGGCCGCAATTACGGTTGGGGAGGCAAAAGAGGATGATGAGCCGTTAAGGGTCAGGTGGATTGAGGCTTATTTCCCTTTTACAAGTCCTTCATGGGAGTTGGAAGTGTTTTGGCAGGGGGATTGGTTGGAGCTTTTGGGATGCGGAGTGGTGAAGCAGAGTCTTCCTGTGAATGCTGGTATGTATCTTTTTCTTCTTCTATACTACTACTAGGGGCTTTTACTGATCCTCTCTTAAGGTGTACCCGACAAAGTTGGTTGGGCTTTCGGCGTAGGACTTGAACGAGTAGCCATGCTTTTGTTCGGAATCCCAGATATCAGACTTTTCTGGTCGAAAGATCAAAGGTTTTTGAGTCAGTTCAAAGAAGGTCGAATTTCCAAGTTTGTTCCGTTTTCAAAGTATCCGCCTTGCTATAAAGATGTTGCCTTTTGGCTCAAGACATCTGCGAGTCCGGCTGGAGGTGCCCTACATCAATTCCACGAGAATGATATGATGGAAGTGGTGCGAGATGTTGCTAGTGATCTGGCCGAAGACGTCCGACTTGTAAGTATCCTGTCGTCTTCCATCATACTCGTAGACTTCTCTAATCATACCCAGGTTGACGAATTTATACATCCCAAAACCGGTAGGAAATCGCTTTGCTTCCGGATCAACTACAGATCTCTGGAAAAGACCTTGACAAACGAAGAGACCAATTCTCTGCATGAGGGAGTTCGTAAAGCGCTGTCAGAAAGATATGGTGTGGAACTACGTTAGAGCCGAATCCTAGCTCAGTGTATTATTGCTCCCATAAAATAGAGGTTTCTCGTGTCTAATCACTCGAATACTGGACCATATAAAGTGCAGTCATCTTCACTCCTGTTCATTTCATAATAATATACAAAGATTCCCAATATTTTACTGCAGGGGAAGGAGCAGAGGAGGAGGATGCGAGAGTATAGGAGCTATGTACAGAGCATACCGTCAAAATATATGCTCAAGGAAACAGTAGAAATACACCTTGAAAACCGTAAAACCAGTCATTAGACCCACCAACCAAAACAACGCCCAGTGTTAAATACCGCTTATTTTGGTGCTGAAGTAACACCGACCTTGGCCGCCTAGATAGATAACCCGATCAGCAATTATTTAGTAGATTCAAGGGTATGAAGGCTCACTCTTATGGTTCGGCCGTTGAGCATGAATCCAGTCTGCTGAACATGGAAAACAGTGTTTGGCTCGTTATCAGGCATTGGGACTTGGAACGTGGCCTCGTGCTTGTTGGGGTCAAAGGCCTCTCCCATTGGATCAATCTTCTCCAACCCATGTTTCTTCAGTGTGTTCAAAAGGATAGACTCGGTCATCTTCAGACCGTTGTAAAAATCGACAAGATCCTTATTCTTCTCGGCATCGTTTCTAGCATCCTCAGGAACAGCTTGCAGGGCTCGTTCAAGGTTGTCGACAGATTCGATGAGATCCTTTGCAAACTTCTGAATAGCATAGTCCTTCGCCTTCTTCGTCTCACGCTCCGTCCGATCCTGGAGGTTTCGGAAGTCGGCGACAGCGCGGGTGAATTTGTCCTAAACAGAATTATCATTAGCAAAGTCTGTGATGGTGGTAGTAATCTCCACATACCTTGTAGTCCTTTGCTTCTTTCGTCTTGGTTTCCAACTCTTTCATAACCTTCTCTAGCTCCTCATTGACCTTTGTCTCCTTCTCGGGCTGGGCATCCCCAGATTTATTATCCTCTACCTTTGCATCAGTCGCTGCCGCATCCGAGTATAATCGTTGAAACCCGGAATATGTGGGAATAGAAAGTCGTTGCCGAACTGCTGATAATGGCACGACCGGTTTCTGTAAGGCAACAGCTAGATTCCTGGTTGAAAACTGGTGAGCCTGTCGAAGAAGTGACCGCCTGAACATTGTGAATTGAATCTTGTACTTCGTGAACGGCGGTGATGTAGAGTACAAGAAGTGGGAGGATCAAGTTGTAACTTGAAACCACAAAAAAAGTTCTGGTCTTGTTTGAAGGAAAATGCTTGGCGGAAGTGGACTCTAGAGTCGGGACTCATCCACCGCCACAGCGTTATACTATCCCAATTCCGTAGTGCTACCACTAGTTAGCGAAGGCACACGACAAGATGGCAGCTCAGAGGTCTCCTACAAATGCCGTCAATGATACTTTGGCTGTATGGATCCTTGAGTCTCGAGTGAGTGGACCTAGCTGATATGAGTGTAGACGCTAGAGTCACTCATCCGCTTAGACACAGAGGCCACCGTGGGAGATCTTGATCTCCTCGTACGCGTCAACAAGCATGCCGCAGAACGGTACAAAGCCATGGCAGATGCTGCAGAAGGTCTTGAGACCGATTCAGACCATCTGAGAGCCAAATGTATGTGCATACTTGGTCTGTCTATTTATTAATCAAGTCTCACTTTCACCAGATGCCGAAGTCACCAAGTATGTCAAGCAGGTGGATGAGCTTGATGAGAGAGTGAGCGACTTAGAAGCGATCGTGAAAGAGCTCGAAGAATGGACTGGTGAACTCGGTAGAACTTCCTATTCTCCGAAGAAGCCGAGTTAACGGTTGAACAGAAATTAAACTACGCCGAATCATACCACGGCGTTAGTATATGATCCGCTCGTCCTGTGGCTTACTCTGTTCTCCTGTATTCCCAAAGCATTGTAAAATACAAATAACCCTAATTTACAAATTGTGACGAACTCCGAAGAAAACATCACCAGACAAATCCCCTATGCCGTCTTTTGGCCTCTACCCCCCTTTGCACTAGTTCCAGCCTTTCCTTTGATCGTCTTTGTAGTTTTGGCCTTCACTCCACTGGTTGCCGCCTTTTTCTTGCTGGCAGTCGCCTTCTTGGAAGCAGATTCTTTCTTCGGCTGTTTGACATACTTATCTTTCGTGATATCTGCCTCATCCGCCTCCGCCTTATCTACATCCGCAGCGCCAGCCATCTCGTCCTCACTTTCTGCAATGGCACTTTCGAAATCCGGTGCTTCTTTCTTGGTCGCTTTGGTGGTTGCAACGGAGGATGCTTTCATAAAGGGCATGGGATGTGACATCTGGTTGTACATTCTGGTGAAGGCCGATTTGGTTGGGCCTGGAATATTCACAGCCTTTTCATCCATAGGTCCAACCCCCAGCTCAATAATGGCATCCCAGTCGTCTTTGGTTAAGAAATAATCGTCCATGCACTGAATGATTTCCGAGACGGCCTCCTTGCCTTCGACTTCAAGGCGCTTTACGAGCATGTTGCAAAAGCTAGGGATATACGACTGTCGGACTTCGTGACGGTCACCGGATGAATGCAAACGGATATGGCTTTGAATCTCCTTAACGAAGCGAGTAAGCTTTCCTATGAGAGAATTAGCATATGCTCTTTAAATGGAGGGATGATGTGAAGCTCACCTTGCTTGGAGTTATGTCCCAACCAACTAGTGAACGAAATATTCCCACCGCCATAAGACCCGTACGTATTCGAGGCCGGAATGACAGTAGAGAGCATTCCATGCACAGGCATCAGACTCCAGTGCTGCTGCGTACCATGAATGAGAGCATCAGCCAGGTCGCCATCTGAAATGCTTATAGCGGCATTATCGGCCAGTTCCAAGATCTTGAGGTTGCGCTCCTTGCCACCGTAGCTGTTTGCCCTATCAGGTTTCATCTTGAGGTAATTCTCCTGAACCATAAGGTATGAGAATTCGTGGTCGTTGAAGTAGAGTTCCATTTTATCATTAAGCGTTTTTTTGCTGTTGGTACCGAACATCTCGGTACCTAGTAGCTTTTGAGCAATGTCCCAGTGGTTGAGGACGATATGTTTTTCCCATGCTTTGGCACTGGAAGTGTCAGTCGGGAACAGTATAATTCCTAGGGGTCCTTACAAATCCTTGCTCTCGTCAAAAGACATCTTTGTCGCGGTAGTTTTGTAGGTTGAAAGCATATTGATTATTTGCCTGATATCCGCCCTCGTTCCTTCCACCAATTGATTTATGACATTGGCAGGTAGACTCATTCCTTCACGGAAGGCGATCGAAGCTATGCGAGAGCGTATGGCATTTGCATCAGGTCGCCTAAATGGTATATCTAGGGTAACATGATCGAAGGGCTTCATTTTTTGAAGCTTTCTGTCATTGCAGATACAGATGATGGGTACCTGCTATTGTAAGCACAATTGAAATCTCCTTCCAGTATAAACTTACGTTCGTCTTTCTGCAAAACGATGCAAGTTGTACCACTCCACCTCGATCACCAGCAGACATACCGTCCACTTCATCCATGATAAGAACCAACTTTTTCTTCGACTTGGCCACCTTCTCCTGATCAGGTGCAAAGTAACCCATCAAAGATTTGTTATCCAACACGCCACGCATAGTCTCTTCCATGAGCTTCTTGCTCCGGGTATCACTCGCGTTGTATTCAAGAATGTCGTAGCCCTCTAGGTTGGCAACTAAGTGCGCTGCTGTAGTTTTTCCGATACCAGGCGGTCCATAAATCATCACAGCCCTATAGACCCCAGACCCATCGGCTCCTCTCAATTTGAACTGTGTCTTCAAGTTTTTAGGCCAGTTCTGTAGCCATTTTTGCAACTTCTCCACATTACCTTTATTACCACAAATTTCGGACATCTTAGCAGGCGCATATTTCGTAGTCCACAACTGAACTGCATCCTTGGGCGCCGTTCCCTTCGCTTTGGCAACTTTGGCATCGGCTTTGGCTTGCTTTTCCATTTCGGCAGCCATATCTTTGATTTTCTTTTCTTCTGCTGCTTTCTTAGCTTCCCATTCTTTTGCTGCCTTGCCGTCTCCCCCATTGGGTGGGAGGGTGCGGATGAGTTGGAAAAGTCCATCTTCGTCGATAGTTTTGGTTTTCAAATTGCGGATAGTCTCGAGCTTCTTGGGGCCAGCGTCATTGCCCAAAACCACATACGTGGTCTTCTTCGAAGGTGCAGTGGTGACTTTGCCTCCATATTTCTTGACGAGCTGCTGGCCATCTTCTCTTGACAAACTTTCGAGGACTCCCGTGAAAACGAACGTCAACCCAGCGAGGCAGTTATCTGCACCCGTTGGAACAACCTTGCTCCCCTGTGCTACAGGTACAGAACGCGTAACTGCATCCCTGAAGTTGAATTTCTGGCCTTCGTCGCGTGGTGGAGGAGTTGGTGGTCGAACTGTTGGAATCGCATTGTGAATCTTTTGCACTTCCGAGTTGTCAGGTATTTCTTCCTTCTTTTTCTTCGCGGGGGCTTTCTGCTTTTTGGCCGGTGGTTTCTTTGCGGGGGTTTTCTTCTTGGGTGTTTCCTCATCATCTTCCTCATCGTCCGAGGGAACTGGCTTTCTCTTCCTGTTGCTGGTAGTGCTAGAAGCTTTCGAAGCTCGTTTACTGGGTTTTACGTCCTCGTCGTCCTCGTCATCCGGGACAACAAAATCGTCCATATCTTCGTCGTGTGGTTCCTCTTGATAGTCGTCATCTTTCTTCTGGAATGCTTCGGCAAAGATATCATCGGCCTCGTCGTCATCGTCGTCCAGATAGTTTTCCTCTTGCTTTGGCTCAGGCTTGACTACAACCTTTGGTTTTGATTTCGGCTTTGGTACTCTCACCGGGACTGTGCGATTGACCTTATTCTTGCCGGTGGCAGAGAAATAGGAAGAAGCTTCAAGTTTTGTTTCCTTTGGTTTCGGTGGCGTTGCTTTGGGAGCTGCCTTCTTGGAGTGTGCTTTCTTAGGTGTAAAGTCGTCTTCTTCGTCTTCGTCGTCGGAATCTACAGATCCGTTGTCAATACACAATTCGAAGTGCCATTATTGGGGTGAGTTTACCAATTACACGTCGCTTCCGAGCAGCTGCCTTTCTCTATAACACATCTGAGCACGTGTTTCCAAGCGAGCTCGGAGAAGAAACCTACAGCAGTGGCTGGAGTGGATTTAAGTTTTGCCTTTTCTTGGGTGGGTGGTGCTGCCTGACTGCTACTGCCAGATTTGGGCGTAAAGAAGTTGCGAATATCGGCAGACATAATCTGCAATTAATTTGAGAGAATAATGATCGAAATGGTGATGCGTGATGCGACGCGCAGAGACCTCATGGATGACGCGCCATGGTACTTTAAAGGAGGGTTCCTTGGCACACGTGCTCGTACTATGCTACCCAAACCTGGCTCTAACCTCCACATGTCTCCAGCCATTTAAAGCCTCGATATATATTTTAGACAAACTGGTTGCCACAGAAACGCTAGGAGAATTATCTGGCAGTGATGAGCTTCACTCAACCGCTAAAGAAGACAATCCAATCAATACTGCACCTTGCCGATGTCCTTAGCTCAAATACAACACCACAAACCACGAGTAGTTATCTCCGTCCATTTTGTCTGTTCATCAAAGGTGCCCACAGCCCAGATGCAGCACCGACCTTGAGTAACCCACTTGTAGACCTCTCTATTCGCTTGAAGCCCGGGTACTTGTTCTCGGGGTCAAGCTGGCGTATAGTTGGGGATGTCTAGAAGCGGTAGGGTAAGATAGCATCGAAAATGTTGTCCCACCGGCGTAAACATGGTCCCGAATCTCCTTCTCCGGCTTCTCTCTCAGCTCTACTCATGTCGACTCGGAACCCTAGCGTGATGGAGTTACCGTCGTCTCCGCAAGCCTCTGAGACAATGTTAAATGTCTTAGACTTGTTTATCGTAAAGGAGCGGGCTGCGCTTCAAGGTGAAATACAAAGATTGCAAGCAGAGAACGAGTCGCTTGTAAAAGGTCAAACCGCCCCATGAAGATATCTAACTACATCAAATGTGGTATCCTGACTCACAAACCTTGTGTATCTTAGAAAACGGAGATCTCCTCCAACAAATCGTTTCAAAAAAAAGCCTCCAAAACGATAGTTCCCCAACCATCGTTGCTGTGGATAGTGAAAAAGTGTCAAGAGAACCAAGGGACGACATTGTTTCAACACTCTTGGATAAGGTTCATCACTACCAAAGGTTCTTAGTCAAGGAACGAGAAATATCTGCATTACGAGAAGCCAGCTTCGAGCAAAATTTTCGCACCATGCACAAGATTGTCAAAGATGCGATGAAAACTACTGTCTGCGAACATCAAGAACATCAAGAACATCAAGACCATAGAAATGGAAGTCAGAAAAAATCTGAACTTCCGTCTATGCCTACAAGTCCCGACCCTCCATATAATGGAGGGATTAGCGAGCCCGGAGACTCTATTGTGAACAGGATTATGAAGCTCACCACAGCCTTATCTCGCCGAACAGAGGAGATCAAGGCATGTACTTAATTTGTTCAATATCTACCATCACATCGTTGACATGCTTTATAAATAGCAAATACGCGAAGTGGCGGAACAAAAAGCGGAGCAAGCAACCTTACGGATTGCTCATCTCGAATTGAAGTCGGAGGGTTTATCGCTGCTGTGAGTTGGTATGCCTGATAAAAATTTTCCATACTAACCATCATGTGTAGACGATCGCATAATAATCAAGTTGATCTAGAACTCGACGTACTCAAACTTCGTCTAAAGAAGCTAGAGACGATGGCACTTGAGTTTGTACCGTTGTCAGAACAAGACGTTCTGCTAGATTTCGAGGAGTATAAAGATGAGTTATTAAAGGTACAAACCAAACAGAAGCAGCGAAGGAAAAAGGAGGAGCGCTGGCGTTTGTGGCGAGATTAATTATTCAGAGTTGTTGGTAGTACGTTGGTTTTGACTGGGTAATGAGGGCATGAATGGCGTTTTGGACTGTTTTGGAATTTTGGTTGCCCAATAATATAATGAATAAATGAAGAAACTTTGATATGTTCGAACTATGGTTTGTCGCAAACATCATGGGAAAATCTCCAATCTGCAGCGAAATGGAATATAGCTCGCATCGCCGCCAAGCTCAGTCCTATCTTTCGATAAGGACGAGCTCAAGGCATTGATGAGTTGCTCTCGGATTTGTCGACGCGGAGTTACTTCATGAAGATCTTTTTGTATAAAGAGTCAATTTCCATAGCCGCCGAGTTGTCAACATCAAAACCACCCGCTCCGAAGAACTGGGGCGTTGAACGTTGACACGAATCCTGATGTGTAAAAGAAAGAAGACAGAAAGAGAGAAAAGTGGTTGGATAATATGCACGGTTGCCAAGCGGTCGGCGAAAAATGTGACTTATGGCAATGAAACCCTAGCCCATTTGTTCCTGAGTTCCGAATTCAGAAGTTTGAGTCATGTGAGGCTTAGTGTGCAAAGAGCCTCACCGACCCGTCGTGATACCAGTGTATCACGATATCAACTGTGCCGGCGCCGACTACAACAATGGTGAAGACGATAGACGGGTTCCGTCGGATGTTTATCCGCACTTTCCATTCGACTCCGGCAGCCTGCGCGAAGCACTCGAAGAAACGGCTTGAGGAGATGCTCTTAGATATACCGAAATATCCTTACCCAATCCAACGCACGTTCAAGCAGAGTTGGTTCGGCCTCTACGGTGGCAAGCATATACAGTTCGGAAACAATGTGCCCGAGAGCGAGTATAAGACGCGGCGATCCTGGTTACCCAATATCAAGCAGAAGAAACTGTACTCGGATGCATTGCGCCGGTTCGTTCCTCTACGTGTTGCAACCAGTGTCCTTCGTAAGTTTGCGCATTTTGCCCAGGGGATTGCGCAACCACAATGGAGTGCCTAATCAGGTTGCTGTCGCAGGGACTGTTGATAAGGTTGGAGGTCTTGACAACTACCTCACGGGCACGAAAACGGCACGAGTGAAAGAATTGGGTCCCTGGGGCTGGAAACTACGGTGGGAAATCATGAATTCACCAGTCTACCAGAAGAAGAGAGCTGCGGAGCTGGAAGCTCTAGGATTGTCGGCAACTGAAGCTCAGGTGTCTATTAAGCAGCAGATACAAGAGGAGGAAGAGCTGGAAGAGCCTGCCCCAGTCCAACAGGAACAGAAGCCTGAATTGGTAGCGGATGCGGCAGGAAATATCAAGTTGTGATATGCCAACGGAGAGAGGGGAATGGGCTGGCTCAGTCTACACGTTGTACAACTGCTTTTCGTCTTTTTAGACTTACATATCTGTATGCTGTACAACCATTCCATTATCATCATCGCGATTATATTGATGATTGATGATTGGTGATTGGTGATTGGTGGTTGATAACTAAGTAATTGGTGATTGATGGTGGCGGTCGCAGCAGCATTCCTCCTTCTTCTCCTTCTCTTCCTTCTCCTTCTCTTCCTTCTCCACATCTCACTCATGTCTCATGTGCTTCTTTGTTATTTGAGTAGTTGATCGGATTGAATGATTGTTTGCGGCTCCGATGATGGCAACTCAAAAAAAAACTAGGATCAAGGAACACAACAACCACAGCCCACTCGCTCCCCACCATCACCCACCAGCGAACTTCCACCCCACATCAACAACTTCATCTCAACACAACACCGAGATACCCGGGTCCACTCATACAAGACTACCTCATAGATTCCCCGTCGCCTGTATTTCCAGCGCCCCTCAACAACAAAATTTAAATCCTAAGGACAGTTCTACTCGACCCGGCTGCTACCTCCCACTACCACCATCACCATGTCCCTCACAAACTGCCGGTACTATCCGGAGAAATACCCCGAAGTCGACAGCTATGTCATGGTCAACGTCAAGCAGGTATACTTCATTCCAATATACAAGTTCCTTGGTGCAGAAAGGACTCAGTATTCTTCAACTCTAAAGCACGTGGGCCTAATGTGCACTTGCGCAATAGATCGCCGAGATGGGCGCCTACGTCAAGCTCCTAGAATATGACAATATCGACGGCATGATTCTTCTTAGTGAACTGTCAAGACGGCGTATCCGATCTATCCAGAAGCTCATCCGAGTTGGGAGAAACGAGGTTGTCGTTGTACTCAGAGTGGATAAAGAGAAGGGTATGTTGTTATATATGATGCCTCCCCACCAAGCGTATTACAGACAAAATCTTTAATACCTTATTCTTAGGATATATCGATCTTTCCAAGCGGCGTGTTTCCCCCGAGGATGTCGTAAAATGCGAGGAACGATTCAACAAGAGCAAGATGGTGCATTCCATCCTCCGGCATGTCGCCGAAAAGTGCAAGGAGCCTATTGAGACCCTGTACGAGACGATTGGTTGGCCTCTGCAGAAGAAGTACGGCCATGCGGTTGATGCGTTCAAGTACTCTATCACGTATGTCCCCCCACTAAGCCAATCAATATACTGAAATCCTAATGTTTTTTAACCAGTAACCCTGACGTCTGGGAAGGTATAGAGTTCCCTTCGGACTCTGTGCGCACAGAACTTACCACCTACATCTCCAAACGTCTTACCCCGCAGCCTACAAAGGTTCGTGCCGATGTCGAAGTCACTTGTTTTGGCTACGAAGGTATCGACGCCGTAAAGGACGCTCTCCGCAAAGCCGAAGCAAAGAATACGCCAGATACCCCCGTCAAGGTCAAGCTTGTGTCTCCACCTCTCTACGTCCTCACTTCGCAGTGCTTGGACAAAAATACTGGTATACAAGTTTTAGAGGAGGCAATCAAGGAGATCGAAGCCAGCATTACCGGCGCTGGGGGCAGCTGCACCGTCAAGATGGCACCCAAGGCCGTTACAGAATCTGATGATGCGGAACTGCAAGCATTGATGGATAAGAAGGAGAAGGAAAATCAAGAAGTCTCGGGAGATGAGGACGAGAGCGTTAGCGACGAAGAAGTTTGAATGCTGCAGGAGTCCTTTGGAATAATGGTGGGAGTTGCTTGTCTGGAATGGGCTTGAAGTTTCTACCCTAAAACGCATCATCGTACGGAGGGATTTCTGTTCTGTTTTCCTAGTCTATTGGGAGCTGTGCCATCCGTTGTCTTTGTGGATTAGTTTGATCTCAAAAAAGCTGGTTCGGATTTTCCTTGAGGTTCATCTCTATGTCGCAAAATAGGTGTTTTTGGAGAAGTAGAGGGCTATGTAGCAACATCGAGTTGACAATGAACTAGATTTCCAGCACTACCCCATTAACCCATCATGATTATCCGAAGCTATTTATCATCATGCGTATGTAACATACACCCCAAAGGAAACCCCAACGATGATACCCCAACACATAGAACAATGCGCAGCCCTGTAATACACCAAAATATTCAGACACACCAACCTTACCTTCGCTTATCCCCCAACCTCTCGGCACAAATGTAGTCATTGTAAAAAGGTTTAAAAAACAAAGTACTGCCTTAAGCATGTACTCATGGAGCCATAATTTCGACGCCCTTAGACCTACCTGCAAAATGTTTCCCAGAAGCAAGCCAAAATGAAAACCAAACAAAAGAAAAGCGAATGCAGCTCCATAAGTACACGCAAGACTGAACGCAAATGCTCCTCGATAACAAAGGTCTCTAAACAGAGAAAAACACCAAGTAGAAAATACAGTCCGTCATCTATCATTGCAAACATTACACAACAAAACCAATGGATGCTGCAGTACTGGTTTGTACGCCAATGACCCCACCAGTAGTGCCCGGGTCAGCACCATTTGGGTATATCTTTACAGGAATGCTAGCATCAAAACTTTCCACGAATATTCCTTGCCTCGGTTCGTAGAGCTCGCCACGATCATCGGCGAATGTTTGCTCAAGCAAATCGTCAAACAAACCCTCACATTCTGATTGCCCTCGGGAAGAAACCGCAGAGGTGATAAACTCGAACCGTAAAACCCATGAGTTGCAGACACCGGATGTCGAAAATTCCGGGCTTGCGGACGAAGGTATTGTTGGCGTGAATATTATGCGGTTGGCAAAGAGGGTTGACTCTGAATGCTGTGCATATACTTTACGGGTCGCACGGTGTATTGATGATGGCGAACGTAACGCAAGATTTGCGTCTACTTTTTCGGACGACTCGAGAGTGGCATGAATCTATGCACCTATTAGCACCGCCAGCTAACCAATGGTTAATAACGTACGTGATAACAGGGAATCTCGGAATTCGTGAAGTCGACAACTGCCGTGATACTCTCGCCCAGCTTATAGGCGGGTCTGGCCATGGTAATAGCAGCCACACGGTGTCCGTTTCGGGCGATTTCAAAGATGCTACAGGGCCCACTACTGGTACCAGTATTGCCACCTAGTATCGCCATCTCTATTATGTCCTTGCAGCTCGTTGGCTGTTCCTCCCATATTGAAACCCGTTTGGAATTAGGAGCGTATGAGGGAGAAAGAAGACCCAGTGACCCTGATACATTACAGCCGTTATCCTGTGGAGCAAGAAGGCTATCGACATATGACAAGAAATCTTCCAATGAAGATTCCTGCTTACCGGCATGCTTAGCGGGGAGTGGAGATGGTGTTGCTTCCCGTGGTTCGTCCATGCAAGCAATCGTTGCCTCGTCCCGCAATAGTACAATAGGCGACATGAGATCATGCGTGTGCAAGCTTCCATTACCTACCAAGTATCAATTAGAGACATGTTAAACCCGTTTGACGTCGAGAGACACTTACCATTGACATTGGGAAAGACCCGGAATGGGATCTCAATAACTGTAGGCTGTACTACGCCTTTCCCAGGTCTCTGAGTTCCCAATACGACATTGTATGTGATTTTAATCGCCTTGCCCCTATGCGATGGCGGGATGCCCCTGGGAAGAGTGAACTTGTACACATAAGTTCTGCTCTCTCCCGGAGACAGTCGCAAATCGACAAAGAGGATCGACTGCGGTGTAGAAAGTATTGGTATAGACTTGGTACCTTTGTAATCGTAAGGATGTAGACTAAATAACTTGCCAAGGGTGACTTACTGGCAATATTCTTCATCTGCGCAATACTGCTCATACTACTACCACCAAGCAGACCGCCCAAACCTCCCCCAAGTCCCCATCCAAACCCGCTCAAAAATCCACCATCAGTCTTGCTAGTCTCAATACCCACCACTCCTCCGCCGCTTTGTGTACCTACAACACCCTTCCTCTTGACTTCCTCGAAAATGCTGGTTTGTACTAAAGATCCGTCCAATGTAAATGAACCTGTAACCTGGGCGTATCCCATCATTAAAGATTCCGATAGCTTCGGACCAATGGACAGTAGACTGTGTCGGCGGTTATGGGCAGACCGTATGAGTCTAGATGAAGCTTTTGGATCGTATTCTGATAGCAAAGTCTCTGTAGTGCTGTTGGACATCGAATAAAACTCCCCACTAGACCGCGGAGTGTCGCCACCGACGCTTTGTGCAGGTATGACTCGTGCGGACGCTATTTGTTCATACTCTGGCTCGTCTATAGGTCCCCTGGGATCTATTTGAGGGTCCCCTTTGTTCAGTTGTGAGGTATCTCCCGCATCAACCTTCAAGTTCCGTATCCATCTCGGGGACTTCCTCTCAAGGTCAAGCGGTCCCGAAGTTGCAGCTAATGCGGGTGATATTTCGGATGCTTTGCTGACCGACTGCGATCTCGCATAACGGGGCACTCCCCCGGGTGAAATTGGCGTCGCATGTGTGCTATATCCTCGAGCCGGAAAAGAGAATTTGCTCATAGTATCCAATTCGACCAGCGGGGTAGGTGGGGTTTGGGTACTTCTTCCGGATATGGTAGCTATCGTAAAACACACTTCTCAGCTAGGTCCAGCCTTCCCAAAGAAACAGCATTCAAGGGCCATACCAGAAGGTGATGTTGTCCCATTCGTAAACCCCGGGTGCCTTCCAGGGGCAATTTGAAGTGACGCCGACCTCCCATGGCCCCTAGGCCGACTCTGGACTGAGGGAGACCGTAATCCTACATCTCTGTTTCCCCTGCCACCATTTTCTATTCCCACGTCAGAACTAAGTGAAATTATTGATACTGATCGTTTGTGTTTGTGGTTTAGTCGGCTATTTGGACCGGCGACTGACGCGGACGGCGACGCAGGTGGCTTAGCAGACGATATGGTGTGTGAATAGGATGGTTTATATGTAGCCGAAGGAGGACGTGATGAGGGAAGCCGAGGGCTAATTCTCTCTGACCGCCGAGCATCGGTCCCTGGAGTCCGTAAAGGTGGTGCCTTTTGTATCCGATCTCCCAGAAGTGCATGGCCATTGATCGTGGGAGAGGGAGCCTGGGAATACCCTCCCCTGGAACCTGGCTTAGGGGAAACATTTTTGAAGGTAATCTTGCACTGTAATGTCTCCCCAGCAAAAACGGCGGTGGATTCTGGGAACGTGACAAAAACTCGAATGTCGCTCATTCTGGAAAAGTATTTGTAGCGCGTATCGTTCGTCGAGCTTTCCTTCTCACTGCTGTCGCAGTTGGTTTTTCTCCGTGTCGTCGTTTGCTGTGAAACGCGGTTGGGGTTTACTGAACCGCCGCAACTCAATGCATGCTTACTTAGTAGTTATGTTGTAGGTAGCTGGATCCAGGGACAGTCAACAGAGATGCGTCGCGGCGGCGCTTGAAGTCATAAGTACTTCTATGTAGAAACAGTCGGACGCATAAGAGAGGATGGTGATGAGCGTTGCAGCTGCAGTTGCAGTTGGCCGGCTGGGGGAGGGGGCGCTGTTGTTAGAGAGCCACGATTGGGTGTACAGCCGCGGAGAGCTAATAAACTCACCGAACCCACAATTCTTCACTCGATTCTGAAGGTCAGGTATGTGGTTTTATTTACGCTCCGCCCTCTGTGTCTAAATCCCTTAAAGGGTGGGAGTGCAGGAAGCAGTAGGAACTTTAGGACTGTTGCTAAGAAAGTACCGCTGGCGACATCAAGCGACCAGAACAGGGGAACCGTGACAGAATTTTACGGCCCATACTCTACGTCCAGCCTTAACATTGCTTAACCCCAGAAATAGAACATGCATCTCTAGTATAAAGCTGTGGAGTAGAGAACAAACCACACCGATCGATGTCTACTGCTAGCACTATCGCAGATGCATTCCAGCTCTTTTCTGGCTCCCAAAGTATGGGTCCAGCACAATGTGGAGAAGTGGGATTGTTTTCATTTCATCCATATGCAATATAGAAGTAGAACCATACTGATGCTTTGTATAAACGATCGGTCTAACCTAGCATTAGAACTTTTATGCACACCTTCCAACAGTCCTGAATGAAACGGGTTATAAGGCCGTTTGCGCTGTTGGAGTCGAATGAAATAAACAAGACTATAAATCAAACGATCATTACCACCTCAAGCGACAATAATTTTGCTACACGCAAATTCAGTCGAAGAATTCAAAGGTTTCATGTTGCTGTCGGCAGGTAGAAATCGAACTTGTTCGGCTATCGAAAAGCTACACTTTGCGACAATAGATCTGATCCAGGGTTAGGGGAAGATCAACCATCTGTTCGAGCCACACCCACCCACGTAATTTTTTCAACAGTTCCGTACCACAGGCAGATCCTCCCGAAACCAATAAACGAGAAGCCTGGCGATTTGCACAATGGAATACCTATACAAGTAAGAATGCTCAATAGGGGCAAATGGAGAAGACTGCTGATATATTCACTCATACTACTCTATGTACCGACTCTACTCTACAGTATAAAAAGCAAAGAGCCAGCGGAGAGACGGTATGGCGCAGAACGTGTGTCCCACAAGGATCTTCCATTCTGTGTGGACAGGATAACTGCGCTGCCTAAAAGTAGTTTCAGCACCAAACATAATAAGTACCTCGATATCCACCCGGCGTGAGCCGAAGAGGAAGAGGAAATGGGGAGTGGAGGTTCGTTAATCCTTACATAGTGCTCACTTCGTGATACATATCATACCGCTCACCTCCTGGCGATTGGTTGTGGAGATCTTCGGCCGTTGGGCGTGGGGATATTGGGTCGAACGCCATAGACGACCCCAGTCAGTCCCAAGTTACGCTGCATGTTCCGGATAGGTGTGATACGTATGTAGGAAAAGCAAACCTGGGGTGGTCAGGGTTCGTTCATGCAAGTGGCATGCAAGTGGTAAGAGCACAAGGGCGTCGGCAACGCTAGGTCAGTAGTAGGTTTTACAGATGTTCCCTGCGGCTTTGCGATTTCCACGCTGCTCTTGCTTGCTCCGACGGGGCGGCGAGGAGCTTGGTTGTCTTCCAATGCCAGAAGACTGCACAGAGCAGGGTCAAGGGAAGCACCGCAATACTTGCAGGCGACGTACATGTACCGTGCGTGCTCTCATTACCTGCCTGCCTGCAGCACCAATCCTCAATCGATCCATCCTCTTTCCATCACCTCACTCCCTTCCCACCACCCTCGTCATTCCCGTCTTTTTAGAGCCAGTCCACTAGTAATAATCTGTCGACCCGCCGCCTGTGCAGCACGCACGTCTTTCTCCACCTCCCGCCTCGCAAAACTTCCTAGGGTGGCAGGGCACGGTGGGTGATATATATGATAGGAGTCCCAAAGTGCAGGTTGCTTCTTCTCTTGCTTTAACCACTTCTGCCTTCCTGCTCGCCAGTCTTAGAATACCTTCCACCACTACTACCGCTTACGCTTTTCCGTTCACCCTCCATCCACCCAAACCTTCATCCCCTCCCCCGTTCCCCGTCCTTTTGCTTTTCCATTCTACCGTGGGTTCTCCCCCGGAGAACTAAACATCTACGACAGACTAACACGCCCTCTCCCATTACTATCTCACATCCTCATCCGCAGTTGACGCGGGCCGATTCATCGCCTCCTGTGCTATTATCGTAATCATCATCGTCGCTGTCGGCTCGCCATCATAGCTCTTCACGACAAACCATTTACTGGTGCACGACGCGAAGTGGTCGTTGGGTGTGCACGGCACATTTTCTCAGCTTTCCGTCTGAACTGAAGATACGAAGAGACGCTTTCGCCCGTCATTTGTGGCACTCGACTGTCGTCGTCGCTCATCATCGTCGAGGCTCGTTCGAACAAAAAGGAGAAATATTCCCACCCCCGAAATAGTAACGACGGATCCCAAGTGGCTCAGGTGGTCTTCGCTTGTGTTGCTCCATCGATTGTCTCGGCGATCTACCGTTGTCAAAAGTTTGTGCGCGCAAACCAGCGTCAAAGTTACAAGCTTTGACACTATAACTGGGCACTTCGCCACGCGACATACAACCAAACCAGCGTTTAGTACAAACTCAATATCCCTCGACTGTCGACACTGGAGCCGATCCTGGGTGATAAAAGGCGGGTATGGCAGCTGTTCAGCATACTACATCGCCTGGCCATGGCCAGGCTCAATCCATTCACCAACAAGGCCCACCAATCGGCCAGGCAAATGGCCATCCTGCAGCCCCAATGTCGCAGGCACATGCGAAGCCTACAGCCTTTCAGCAGTTAACTCAAATCAATGAGGCGACTTGGCTACAGATTGGTATGCGTCTACTGTCTAATCATAAAATGCGGTTACCCTGGCCTATGCGCTGACAATGACAATGTGGCATCAGGGAGCTTGACGGAATTAATGGGCGACCTTGATAGAGCTATGCAAGCATACGAGGCGGCACTGCGAATGAATCCGTATTCAATCCCGGCCATGAACTCTATTTCATGTATCCTGCGAACCAAAGAGCAGTTTCCGAAAGCTGTTGAATACTTACAGAGTATCTTGAACATGGATAGTAGCAACGGCGAAATATGGGGATCTTTAGGACACTGTTATCTTATGATGGATGACCTTCAGAAGGCATATTCAGCTTACCAGCAAGCTCTTTATCACCTTCGCGACCCTAAAGTAAAAATTCGCTCACTCTCAGGGGGAAGACCTAAAACTAAGATTACAACAGGAACCTAAACTGTGGTATGGGATCGGTATCCTCTATGACCGATACGGATCTTTAGAACATGCCGAAGAAGCCTTTTCGCAGGTGATGAGGATGGAACCCAATTTTGAGAAGGCAAACGAAATTTACTTCAGACTTGGTATAATCTATAAACAGCAACAGAAGTATCAGCAGAGCTTGGAGGTATGCTTTACTACAGATAACCTCGAGATGTGCACGCACTAATGTAATGCTAGTGCTTCCGTTACATCGTTTCCGATCCGCCAGGTCCGTTGACGGAGGAAGATATATGGTTCCAGATTGGCCATGTCCACGAACAACAGAAAGATGTATGTATACTAGACTAACAACTGCATCAGCTTGTGCTGATTTAAGTCGCAGTACAATGCAGCCAAAGATGCTTATATGAGAGTGCTTGAATCGGACCCAAACCATGCTAAAGTGCTTCAGCAACTTGGATGGCTTCATCATCAGCAAAGTGGTGGTTTTGACAGCCAAGAACTTGCAATCGAGTATCTGGAGAAGTCTGTCAGCTCGGGTGGGTCTTACATACCTTGCAGTATTGTTGTGCTTACTGATGGGTAAATAGACAACACCGATGCACAAAGTTGGTATCTTCTTGGGCGTTGCTACATGTCCCAGCAGAAGTACCCCAAAGCGTATGAGGCATATCAGCAGGCTGTGTATCGTGATGGCCGAAACCCTACCTTCTGGTGCTCCATCGGTGTTCTTTACTATCAGATCAACCAGTACCGAGATGCTTTGGACGCATACTCGCGTGCAATTCGACTAAACCCCTACATATCTGAGGTGTGGTATGACCTTGGAACACTGGTAAGCATGAACATATTTGTCATAATAGCGTTTGCTGAATTGTTCCTAGTACGAGTCCTGTAACAATCAGACCAACGACGCTCTCGATGCCTACCAACGTGCTGCTGAGTTGGATCCGCAAAATCAACACATCAAATCTCGGTTGGCCCTACTGCGCAATGGTCAAAGTTCGGGTGTACAACATCAATCTACTGCACCTCCCCCACAAGACGTCCATCCACAGGCTTACCAAGCTACTGGAGTCAGTGGTCCTCCCGGCCCACAGTGGGGCTCGCAAGCGCCTCAGCCTGCCCCGCCTATACGGGCACATCCAACTCCAACGCTTCCTCAGATCCCTTCTCAGCAATCAAGCCAGGGTTCCTACAGGCCGAATGAGCCTGTTCCCCTCCCTCCACAGCGGCATATGAGTCCGGATCATATGAGGCGCCAGGCAGAAGAGACTAACAGACATACACCCATCCGACGAGGTCTTTCTCCATCTCCCAAGTTTCCAAACCATTCTCCTCAGGCTCAGCAATATCCTCCTCCCCCTCCTCCCTTGCAAACACAGCAACAACCACCGCCGCCACAACCACAGGTCCAGCAACAGCCTACCGCGCCCCAGCAGCCACCGCCAGGTCGAATCCTCAATCCTCATCACAACCCAACAGGCTCTCAACACGTATTGCCACCGACCTCAAACGGCAACAGTATTACGCTTCCTCCGTATCAGAACAGCAGTGGACGGGTAAGCCCTCCGCCTGAAGTGAAACCAATTGTAGAGGACCATCTGCCATCGCCCAATACCGGCTATACTCACAATCGTCACCATCAGCAACAGCAGAGTAGCGGAATCGCCGGGGGTGCGCCTCCCCCCGTTTCTGCTACAATGGCAGCTGAAGCAGCACAGAGAGATAGAGAGGAAAAGATGCAGACGCAGCATGTCCCGATCAAAAGACCCAGGGAATGGGAAGATGATGATGGAGTTGGCAAAAAGCCAGCATCAGACGAAAACCGAGCTAGGATGGATGATGTTCATCATCACCGTGCCTCGCCGCCTCCACATCAAAGAAGGGATTCGGCCGATCGAACAAGAGATGAATACCACCATGGGCCGTCGCCTCCGCACTCATTACTTCCACTCAGCCACTCACAGCTTCCTCCTATGTCGGATGGAGCACGAATCGACCAGCGAAGAGATGAGGTGAAGGAAGTTATCGAGCCAGCGGCACGCAAGGTCGAGGAAGACGACGAGTATGATGTTGATGATGACGATGTGAAAAGGGGGCCAGACGGATCTCGGCATAAGGAGAATAGCAGTCCGAATTCCAAAGGGGCCAATGGCATTTCAAACGGTGGTGATAAGTAAAGGGTAGTCATCGGAGGTTCAACAATAGGACAGGACCATTCTTCAGAATGTTCATGTCCATGCTTTTTTTCAGACATGTAACGGATTCAGTAATATCAAATTTAGCGATGTCAAAGAGGTTCCGGGGTTTGGTAGGGAAGTTGTCGCCATGTCACAAAATTCTGCAGATTTGTTTCCTTTTCTTTTTTTCTTTGGTGTGTAGTAGGTTTAGGGAATGTAGGGGAAATGCTGGGGGTAGCTGGTGGTCGTTTTTCCGTACAGTTTTGATCACGGGGTTGTTATGTCTGCCATTTCTTCTATCATGACGTCTTTCGTTTACTATTCAACTGGTACCAAGGCTTTCTTTTGGAGTTGAAAGTGACTGATTGCAGACCGGCCGGATGAAGGAGGACTGTTCATACGATGTGTACCATACCACAAAATATGTGCAGGCACACCCATCCCTCCTCCCGCCTTCTTGTTCTTGGCAACAATCCGAGCTTACAGTAAACTCTTGGATATCAGCCGTCGCTTCCCTGGTCCGCGCCCACACCACATTCCTCATCCACCCCACCACCTACTGGCTAACCTGCTTAAACTCTGCTGAAATTCGCTTTTGAATTTCGGCTTGGTTCTTCCAATGTAAAGTGGAGGACTCCCCGTCGTCATTGCCCCATACAGGTCCGTTAGAATGCCGTTAGAAAACAGAGCCGGTTCTAACGGTTTGGATAGGGTGTCTATAGAACATTAGAGTTGCAATAGAACCCATCTTTTACCTGATAAACTTCGCGCCGGGAGTAATCAATGAACTTGTAGTACAATTCGAGAGTTACCGTGTGCAAGAGTAGAGCGAGATAGAATTAGAAACTATTGAGTTAAGGCTCGGATATTTTGGTTCAAATCCTACATCTCCTCACCTCTAGCTGAGCTCTGTTGATGGAATCTAAGCCTTAACAGCTATTAGAACCAATACTCAAAGTACTTAAGGCCACGAGAAACAGCCCTTTTATAACTAACTTCTATTCCTACAGAAAATTGTCGTGCGGTGCAATGGGAAGTTCTGCAGTGCCTTGAAATGGCTTGAAAATGGTATTTGTGGCCTGTTTTTAGATCCCCTAAACACACTTTCCTGACACACAAGCTGGATATTTTCCACCTTGTCAAAATTGGCACCGATATGGTTTCTGGTTACAGACGTCCTGATATGGTGGGAATTACGCTTTACTGATTCTGGCACTGGATTCTTACGCATTTATCTGTATAGCCTGATATCAAGTTTGCCTACGACTGGCAGATAACCCTCTGCACATCATCCTTGCCGCAGTTGTTAAACGTCTCAAATAGTGTTGCACGTAAAACGAGGCGGGGCGGGTTTGTAGCTGGTCCAGCCTCTCGTCCTGTATGCTGTCATGCCGATGGGCCCAAGATGTCTCGAGCTTAATTTTGAATAAAGCGCTAAATGGCTAGAAATATTGTCAAAAACTTCGCTGTGGCTCGAGAGACTATGGCCTTGCAGATTGTCAACAAAGCCACGGTGGCTTGAGAGATTGTCCACAACATTATGGCTAAACCAAAATTAGGCCTGTGATATTTCATCCTGTGAGGCCCATGGTATTGGAATGGTTGGAGTTTTTATAAGGTGTTATGGTAGGTCTCGATGCGTTCAAAGGTCTTCTGGAGTGTCAAATTTAAAAACTAGCGCACATATATCACTCGTTCTCGAGTCCCGTATTCTGTCGCTTGGCGGCAGTCTGGGCATGCCGGTAAACTCTTGGACCTCAACCGCTCAGTCCACGTTTATCTCATGCCCACACCCACTCATCCGCCCTTCTACCGCCTGCCAACTTACTTGCCTCTAAACTCTCCAGTGAAGTTCCATTTTTGAATTTCGGCTTGGTTTTTCCAATGTGGAGTAAATTCTCAGGCCCAGTTCTTGGTTTCTCTCGGCGCCAGTCTGACAACCCACTACCACCCACCATCATGGCAGTCTACGCTGTTTGCTCAATCTTTGTGTACTTGAGTCTTCTGTCATCGTCGTCCGACGAAGGTGCAGCCTTCCGCTATTCCTGACATTACTATTCCTCTTCGTTTTCTTTGGTACCCAGTTTCTGCTCCAAATCGACGGTCGTTTGTTTGTAGTCTGGTTGTCGCTTCGGCACCGTTCCACGTCTCGGTGCTCACGTTTTGTGGCGGCTGCCCTCACGCATGACCGGTCCGGCCCCTGTTTCAATTTCATTCCCGTTGGACGATGGAAAGCACCACTCCAAGCAACTACCATCATTACCGCGCCCTCATCATCCGACGGATGACGACGATGTGATTTCTGTAGCTGCGCAAAGCCCTCGGTTCCCACGAAACCCTGAGAAGAAAGCGCGTTCGCATGGTAATGGAAAGGTACCCTCGCAAATATCGGCGGTTGAAACGGACAACCATGATTCCCCGCACTGTGAAGTGTACAAAACACACAGTGTCGGCTCTCCGGAGAAGGAGCTTCCGTCGTCTTTATCAGACGGGCAATACCGCCATCACCATCACCACCACCACCACCACCACCACCACAACCGCGACGAGCGAACATCAGAACCTCGAAGGACATCGGGGTGGTTGCAATACAACCCGACTTATGATGATGACAGGCCCGGGGACGAGAATCGTCATAAGTCTTCCTATGTCTGGCGGGTTTTGGTACGCTCGCTCATTTCGATATCTGTGCGCGCCACCGCTCGTCATTTACTGATACATCTTGTAATAGGGCTACCTTACCTGCCTCAATCCCTTCCTCAGCATCTTGAATGCAGTCTACACCTTCTTAATCCTCCTCATCGTCACCATCAGCTTCCCATGCAAAAACCTAGTTTCCTCGAACTACACTACCTTCGCAGAGATTATAACTTCATACTTGTCACCCCAGCTAGTACTACACTTACGTTTCCTATATCCGTGTCCACATCCAGTTCCTTCTTCTCAAGATTTCGGCGCACTGCGGTTGGTAGCCGTACACTTATTCTCACCCATTTTCGCGGTCCTAATCAGCGCAATTTCGGTTTGTGTGTCTTTTGTGTGGTTATATACCGAAGTTTTGCTGGGTGATAAGAACGAAGAGACAGGGATGGAGTATAGGAGCTTCCTGTTTGCGAAGCAGCGGTGGGAAATATTTGTTCTTGCATCATTGAAACCGAAAGAGCTTAATAACGAAGATTCTTTCAGATCTGTCTGAAGAGTGTATAAAGGCTGAAATTTTGGGATTTTTTTCCTACCTGAATTTCTGTTTGTAAGGAGGTTAGGAGAGAGGGGGTTTCTGCTTATGTGCGTTATTTATCCTCTGGCTTTTACTAGTTGTGTATTTATGTATGTTTTTTGTTCATCATCCCGCCTTATGATTCCTCCATTGGTATGAGGCACACTTTATTTATGGTACACGGACTTCAAACTTCGTTGATGTGTATCGAGTGATTACATATGATGCGTGCAATTCATTTTGGAAGCCGTTAACGCTGCCTAAAATCAACAAATTTTCATTTCAAGTCACGGACATAACTCCAGAGAACTTGGGGAAAAATCCACTCTATAATAATTCACCTTTCCTCGCCAATATCCAAAAGCCTTGACATTTACACCCCAAATACTTTAAACCTATCCCCACACCAGCCGCCCCTAGACCCACCCAAACAAAAGAAACCCCATTCCCAACTAATGCTAAATAACCCCCAAAAGCGACAGATAACTCCCACCAAATGAACCCGGTACAGTATGGAAAACTAGATGCAATATTGGGGGCATCACCCCCCTAGATAGATACAAGTCCACAGTGTCCAGAAACCAACATGGAACAGTGAAAAAGATAACCATCCAAGTAATATAATGTACAGAAAGAGGAAGAAGGAAAAAGGTCATTGAAGGGTCATAGATGCAGCCCAAGCGAGAGCAAGGGCCTAATTATTGTAACGTATCAAACACCGATGCATGTATATAGATAAATACTTATACAAGCATCAAGCATACCTCACGGATCCTTGTTGATATGGAGGCTGGTATGGAGTATAACCTGTGTACCCATGAGCGGTAGCAGTCTCGCTACCTCGGTGCCCATGGAATCTCTGAGGCAGTGTCACTGCTGGCGGTGGAGGTTGGGTATATGACCTCGCCGTCGGCGGAAGCTGTTGCCATTGGGGATCTCGCTGTTGAGGATTGTAAACAGCCAGGTTCTTGGGTCGGCGACGTCTCCGACGGCAGCGTGACCAACAACAAGATAGTATCGAAAACAGAAGCAGCGCACCGACACCAGCGGCTACTCCAATCACGATATTCCTGTTCTAAACTCAAAGTCAGTGAAATTCCGGACAAGACAACAAATACATACCCTATCAATCCAACTCTTCACTTCTCCCAGTGCACTCGAACCAGAGCAGTTGCCATTCTTACACACACCATCACCCCTACACGGAGTACCATCTAAGAAATTCTGCTGCATTCTCAAACACATATCCGCACCAAACTCCGGCGATTGGCAAGTAAGAACGCAGCTGGAGCTATCGCAAGACCGGGTGTCGTTGGTCGCCGTTAACCGGCCCATAACCGTCCGACATTGCTGGTCACGAGAAGTACATTGGCCGCTAGCACATTTGAGGCCACTCCCACAGTCCGTACCGTCCTTCGCAACAATATCCGTCGGACAAGTAGGGCTGGACCCAGTGCATTTTTCTTCGGGATCGCAGTCCCCGTTACTGGCACGGCAGACGGTGCTCGCAGATGCATACTGACAACCTTTACAACAATCCTCGTTCGAATCGCTAAAGATTTATCAGCAAATCCGTTACCAATAATTTCAAAGATCCCGATACTTACTCGCAGACCGCCTTGGCTACAAACTTGCAGGTAGTTGGGTTGCAGCAGGCGTTTGTACCACATCCTGCTGTCCCGCCACAGTCGCAATCTTCACCCTCTTCAACGATTCCATTTCCACATACCCGCTCAGTGATAATTGTAACGCCCTTGTTGGATGTCAAGCAAGATGAATCGACACTTCTTCTCCCGATCGCAGAGCAAATGTTTCCAACAGTACAACTATTTAAAGATTAACGAACAATCGTTAGGAAAAGGTAAGATAATAACGTACGGGCTGAATGTTTGGATCGAATCGCTCGTAGATGGATTCATAATGAACTTGCCGCCAGCATCGCAGGTAGATGAACTGAATGGGCAGCACATGGAGGCGGTCGCAGAATTACCAACACAAGTAGATGATGTGCAATCATGCACAGCACCAAATGTATGCCCAATCTCGTGAGCAATGACTTTCCATTCTGTCGAGGTTCTTGCAACCACATTGACTCCACTGACAAAGGAGCCATCCTGGGAGTTGGTGGTAGCTTGCCTTTGACAAAGCTGTCCCAGCCATGCCAAACCAACCGAAGTCCCGGTTTCGCACGTTGTCAAGAGTGTCCACAAGGCCAGACTATCATTTGATCTCTGCCCCCTCCACTCTGAAAACAAATTCAAGCGGTTCTCGATCGTTATGCTATCACTACATGGTACGTTCCATTTCGATCCAGATGGGGCAGTTCCAGGACAGTTTGATTTACTGATCACAAGCTGTGCAAGACCTAGTGTAATATTGAAGGTTTTCTCGTATAAATCAGATCTGAAACACGGTCAGCACTTGAATCTACCCCATGATACTAACGGTTCGACGCACGCAGAATTAAGTTGCTTTATAATGTTAGATCTAGCGTCTGCTTCGGTTGGGAAATCGCCAGTATACGTGCAGTCCGTAGCAACTCCAACAAGAGCCACCTGCCTTGTCTTTGGACATCCCGAGGTTGATCCAATGGTGTTCTTTAGATTGACACCGGCTGAGTTTCCTGATCCACCAAATATATCCCCATCAGTCTGCCGTTTGGTCAACCCAACTCGACCGCCTCCAAGTAAGTTATCAAGTCCCAGCGAGCCCCAGACTCCGTTTGACCCTGGTTTTTCCAAGATCATCCGGTTAATGGGGTTCTCCGGATGCGCGTTGTAGTCTAATCTGTCAGAAGAACACATGATCTCTTCAACACTATCTCCCCGCTTTTTGAGCTCCTGATGCTGGATACTGCTCTCAACGTCCGAATCCCGAAAAACGACCATAAACTCGCTACCGTCTTCTTCAACGACTGGATCAAATTGGTGTCGGGTCTTGAGATAATTCGTGCGTGACAGCAAGTGATGTGCATCGCCGTTGAGTGTGAAGGCGCCCTCAAACATCGGATCTTTGCCGTCTCTTATTATTATAATCCGCGCCCATCCAGCAAAAGTCCACCCCCTGTCGTCGCGAAGCCAAGAGTTTCCTTTGTACACCTTATAATCTTTCCTGTCCAATCTCTCCTTCCTCTCCACTACCCCGTTGTCGTCCAGATACTCAACCACAGCGCCCTCCGGGATGATGTCGTTATTAGGCTCAAGCGTAAACTTCACATCCTGGTCACCATTGTGCAGGGTGAACACGATATCGAGCTCGGAATGCGCGTGCGCACGCTGGGACGGTGTTTTTATTATTGGGTCTTCCACTCTGGATATGTAGGTTACTCGGTTTCGTCGCTCCGAGTGTGCTGCGAACGTCCGAACGGATTAGATACATCGAATAAAAGATGCTATGTACGTGCATACCATTTGTAAACCCCAACAGAAGTAATAATATTCCTATCATCGCCAAATCTATCCGCCATGATGACTGCATGGCAGATGCCTATGCGCTCTAAATCTACAGCTGTCGCGATACCAATGCGCCTGTCCCAAGGTGTGATATGTCCGTATCTCAAGGCTGATGCTGGGTTCCAGACAACCTTGTGAAGATCGGTAAAGGATCGAAACGAGTTCTTAATAAGGCGACCTCTTCCAGTTGTTTCGCGTTCTAGTGACAGATGGTGGGGCTGAAAACCTTCCGAACTTGGGCCAAAGTTAAAATACTGGGGAGAAAGTCCCAATAAACAGGTAGGCGGTATAGGTTGTTTATGATACTCGAGCCAAACTGGGAACTAAAATGGAAATCGTAGTGGCGGACTAAACGGAAAACCAATCTATGCGCGATCAACGACGACGACGGGGAGGCGGCGGCGGTTACGAGGGTGGTGAAGGTATAAAAGTGGTGGCGGTGGTGTGGAGAAGGAAGTGGGAGGTTTATGGAGAAAGAGGGAGCGTAGTTGAAGCATAGAAGAAACACCAACTACAAGGTATGCTACAGGGGGCAGTGCTCGGGTCGAAGTGAATAATAATAATAATCAATACCAAGTTAAGTATCATCATCTTAATAATACCTCTGTTCAGCTCCCAAACATTGCCTCTTTCTCCCTTCTTTCCTTTTTTTATTCCTTCTTTCATTACTCTACCTTTCCTTCTCTTTCGCACACTCTCCCCAGCTCTCTCTTGAATGACTTCCCTATAAAGCCCTCTCTATTATTGAAACGCTGCTTCCACAAATGACTGCCAGAAGATCGATGAGGTTTGGTGTCGCAGATCTCGGAATAGGTTAGCCAAGCCCCGCAGTGTCTCGCTTTGGCGTCGCGCTTGCGAGCAGGAGCTTACGACGACAACCACCCGCCCAGCAATTTTTATTCCAAGCCATCCAAACATCTTGCAGAGTCCTCGGCATGCATGCAGTGCGACAATCCCAACTTTCGTTCGGCAAGAGTAATTCCGACCCTTACATCGAGTGTATACGTATTCCAGGTCCCCCTCGTGACTATGATACCAATCGGTAAAAAGTGCTACTTTTTTATTTTGCAGTTGTCTAAATGCCATAAAAGAAGCCCATCGGGCTGAGCTTCCCTTATTCGGGTACTTCCACAGCCTTCCAAATCGCAAGAGATCTCTGAGTTTGTGCTTACAGAAATGCAGGGAAAACAGACACGATGAATGGCAATATCTCTTGGAAGGAAGAGGAGTGCGTAATATGACGAGGCTTTTAGAGTAGATACATCCAAGTCGCACCACGGTCCCGCCGAACTTTATCATGCTTCGCCCGAGCTTGTGCATGGTAAGTCCCAGCCCACGACAATAGTGCGCAGCAGACTCAGCTGTCTGTCCCTACCGCGTAATACTTAGTCTAAGTGGGCTCTTGCTGGGAGAGAACTGCTCTACGCTTCTGTCGCAATCGCTACAGGTTTGTTTCCAACACGAGCATATTCTATGAAGGAGAGTAGGAGCGTGTACACCCAATGTTGTGCTTTAGGTGGTTCTGATGGACTCCATCCCGGGACCGGATCAACGGAACGACGACCACCCCCAAAGTGTTACGCGTCCAACTGGCTCTCGGCTCCTCTCATTGATGCCCGCAGTATGCCTAATGTACGTCGCCTCTGCTTGAAGTTGTGGCCCGCTACGCGTATACGTAAGTGCTACTTCATGTACCTACTTAAATAAGTACAGGTACTTGAGTGCTGCACCAAAAAATTTGGGATAATTGGCTGCCGTCTCACTAATGGCATCAGCATTTCCGGATTAAATACTCTTCACAATAGGGTATTGACAACTACTTAAGTATATACTACGCTCTAGTAACAACGCAGTCTTCTAAATACGGTTTATGCCAAACGTTCAGCCATATCGCCGCGGCTGTAGTGCGGCGATACTGCGCCCACAGCGGAGAGCTTTTTAGGTTAACCACCAATGACAACATCACCATCGTCACAACACCACACAGCAAACATCAAGCGATCATCTCCACCAAAGCGACGAATAACACTAAGCGTGTTGTCGAGGGGACAGCGAGCCCACGTACCTACACGGTAAACTCGGAATTGCATCAAATAATTTATATGATAAAGTAGATCCTAAAAGTACCTTTCCCACGGCTCAAAACCCAATGTTGGGTGAGATATTGACGTATAAAGTTCACGAATTCATTGGTTTGGTCTGTAGCAGGCAAAACTCCAAAAAAACCCCCATCGTGAACTTCACGAGATTTCACTCACTGATCGGATTTAGGTGAATATCGTAGTCAAACAAACCCATTTAAAGTTTTGCACCCATATGAATGCCTTTCGCTCATCGTAGCTCTCTTCTCCTCGACTCCCAACACTCCACAGCCCCTAGATATATACTATCTTTGTTAACTTCACACTTTGATCTTTGAGCTGGTGACATTTGCTATTTCATATCGGGGGAATCCAGATGTAGTGACAGAAGATAGATCGATACTGGTCCAAGATGTTTAAACGGGACAGAGGGCCGGAGAGGCGTAGTTCATAAAATATCATTATCATAACTTGTGTTAATACGTGGGGCTAATTGGTGCTTCTGTCTCGTACAGGTACAAGAAGGCACGCCTGTCGCCCGAGAGTTCCGAGGACACGTTTACGCATACGGAGATCTGCCCTATGATCTCCGAAGCTATTCTGACGAGAATCTGAACCCAGTGCGCATCTTCGGGGGTATGAAGCCCTTATGCTCTATTTCCACCCGTGCTAATACCTTCGAAGTGGTTCCTCCAGGAGTCTGGAGAAATGAAGAAAGTGCTACATATCGAGCGTTATTTGAGAATCGTATTGACGAGAGCAACCTACATCTTATTCGATCATTCCACCGTTCCCTACGTTCGTCAGGGCTGGTTTCCATCCAAGCTAAAGACAATAGAGATTCTCTCTAGTTGGTACCCTAGCATCTGGAGGGGAATGGCTACAGGACACATGCTGCTGGTGCAGAAATTCATATACTCCCAGAATTCTACTTACCGCCGTACTCCATTGCCGGTAAGTTTATCAACGACTCTATACCAAGAAGGATCAACCATCGCCGCATTCTCACCCTAGCTGATAGAATGACGATCCAACTTACTTTCCCTGATTGTGTTGGCATCGCCTGCTCGTTTCAAGATTCATAGTTATTCTGTTCGCAAACAAACAAGACATGGAAAGATATTAGGACAACGGTGTTCCAGATACTGTGGTGGCCTTTAAGACCTGTTTTCGGCATTCCTACCTATCAACTAACGTACTTGCATAACCACGTCTGCTTACGCCTTCGCTTGAAATCAGAAAATGGGGAAAAAGCAATAACGACCATGACGCATGCATGTCAAGTTACGATTGCCTTCACAGCACAATATCATGTTGAAAGCTCACCAATCTCTATACCAAACTAAAGGAAAGCCTTATGACTCAACGACCCATCTCCACGCTGCCAATCACTGCCATCGGTGAGTGTGAAGGCAGCCTAGAAGAAAAGGGCCGGGATGGCCCGTGCGACTATCCTATTAGGCTGCGAGCCCGAGATCAAGAAGTACATCCAAAGCCTAAAATCGCCGAAGACATGTGGGACACCCTCCAATAAAGGCTCGACACCGCGGGATCCCAAAATGACTAGAATTGGTATCCTTCAGAAGTTCCAGGCTACAAGATACGACCTGAGTAAACACGTTGATGAGTTCGGTGAGTAGGAACGGAATACACTTAGGCAAAGAGAGCTGTCCCGAGTAATATTTCTCTTATATGGCGAACCCGGTATGATCCGGACAGTGCCAGGCACTCTCGGGTAGCGTTCTCTGCTTGGGAAGGCTAACGGAACGTACAGCAAAAGCAGCAGTGTTCAAAAATACGAATCACCTTTGAGAATCAAAGGAGCCAGATTTCCCAAGCATGCAGTCTTCAAGGGTGGATTCCTCCTGTCGGGGGAAACCAGAAGAGCTACGATAGATGTTGTTCCAGGACCGGAGAGCAAAGACTTTCTCTCCAGTGTTCCTAAGCAGCCCGGCCGGCCGGCAGGATTTCTAGATATCTGCAACCCGGCAAGGCCCGGCCACTCAGGAACATTGTATCTGCCGCGCAAGGCAGACGAAAGCTACGCAGAGAACGAAGCTGGACTATGAGTGGACCCATCTTACATCGCGGGTTTGTTTAACTGTCTGTTTTACAATGCTTGCAATTATGGCTTCCTCGGAGTGTTTGAGGATCTTAGCCTTGAGTCGAGTGGTGGAAGGAGGAGACGATAAGTGCATGACTTTTCTAGTTCTAGTTTTCATTAGCAGCATAAACATAATGATCTATAAACATATATAATTCCTACGTTAACATAATGGCCCACCAAGACAATCACGCAAATATACCCACCCGTGCGTTAAACAAGCTCTTGATTATAAGAAACGATTTCGTCGTGGCAGCTGTGAATGTGCAGATATCAAGTATCAGTATTTGTGTGGGAGATGAACCGGCGATAGAGGTAAGAACATACAAGTTGAAGCTATCTTCCTCGAAGATCTAGCCGTGAACTTCGGTGCTGCTCCGAGTCCTCCTCGAGTTACGGGTTTGGGTTTGACGAACACTCCTATCTCCAAAGTCTCAGTCTAAAATCATCACGCTGACTACATTTGTCTGACCCAATCCCGTCATCGAGCTCACGTAGTCTGCAATTTCGTCAAGGCGCTTCTTGAGTACGCCTCCAAAGTGATTGATTAGTTCATCGCGAAGGCGCCTTGAGAATGTCTAAACAGAATATTCACAAAGTTAGACAAGTACGTATACGCAAATGAGACAACACCGCTTGGATGGTGCTATGATAGGTGGTGCTACAGGATTGTTGTGAAGCGGCGAGCCCGGCGTTCTGGTCACCAGGGATGCTGTTACAAGAACAGTGATATGTCGAAAACAACACCAAATACACTTTCACCTCTGCCACCCCCAACGAACTTTCACTTGCGCCTTTCTCCATCAATTCTGCGCCGTGTCACTTGTGAGTTCACATACCACAAAATTAAGCCTTGCGCAGAGGCAGGTGTGAAGCTTTTGGGCCTGGTTCGGCCCGTGTTTACCGAAAGCTGACCTGGGTCGGACTACATAGCCAGATATCTGCAGGTCCGGCAAGTATCCACAGCCTGAATCGACCCGACCGGCTCGTGCCAAGGACGATTTCATATGTGGTGGTGGTCGGTCAGCAGATCTGTGGCGTCGTAGCCGCCGTTACGATGATGGTCGCCGTATTAGTGTGAAGGGGCGTAGTAAGCGGCCATCCAGAGTATTCCATGTTACGATTTAAAATAAATAAAAACGGCGGGCACGGATGCGCGGGTTTAAGGATTACAGGGTTACAGGGTTCTCGTGGTTTCCCAGGTTTGGTATTCTGTGTGGGACGCGCTGGCTGTTGATGCAGGTTGCGTTTCAGCTGGCTGCACACATAAATACTGGTACTAATTTTCGGATCCAGCCGAAGCGTAATTGCGGATCGCCACGTTCCAAGGATAGGACGATTGCGCAGGCAATTTGTATGGCTAAGAGTACATGTAGCATGCCTGCATTCCAGGCTCAAACCCGAGCTGTAGAGTACTCTATGGTAGGTAGGATAACTCGCCCGACTTGTGCTCTACACTTAGTAGAGTACGGGAATACGAGGGAACTGAGTGAATGAACTGCTAACATAACATACAACGGCGCCAAAATATAAAATCATCTCTACAGAAAAACCAGTCCTAACCCCGCCGCCGCACAAAGATATCCAACAGAAACCTGCACGCCGCGAAACAACGAGAAAATAAACAATCATAACAAGAAGGCTGCCGCCCACCTATTTGGACCCTCGGGACTCGACAACCGTCTTGATAAGAGACTCGACCACAGAGGGATCCGACAGAGTCGAGATATCACCAAGTTGATCCTCCTCTCTGCTCAGGATCTTCCTCAGAATTCTCCTCATGATCTTGCCACTTCTTGTCTTTGGCAAGTCGTTGACAACGTAAACGCTCTTGGGTGCTGCGAAAGGTCCGATAGACTTGCGGACTTGGGTAATCAGCTCTTTTCTAAGTTCAGGTGAGTTCTTAAATGCGTCCTTGATGGATACGAAGGCGTTGACAGCTTGACCAGTCAATTCGTCCGCGATACCGACGACGGCTGCCTCAGCTACGGCCGGGTGGTGGATCAACGCGGCCTCGATTTCGGCCGTAGACAGACGATGACCGCTGACGTTAACAACATCGTCCACTCTGCCGCGAATCCAGTAGTAGCCCTCGTGATCTCTACCAGCTCCGTCACCCGTGAACTATATTCAGGTCAGATCTACGCGTACGAATATAATAAAGATAGCGGAGGGGTGCATACGTAGTAGCCCTTGTACACGTTCAAGTAAGTATCCATGTATCGCTCGTGTGAAGCCCAGACGGTTCGCGCCATGCTTGGCCATGGCTTCTTGAACGCCAAAACACCCTCGACATCATTGCCATGCAATTCTTCCCCGGACACAGGGTCGATGATAGCAGGTTCGATACCGAAAAATGGGAGAGAAGCACTACCAGGCTTCGTGGGCGTAGTACCTGCAAGTGGGGTGATGACATGTGATCCAGTCTCGGTTTGCCAGTAGGTCTGTAAGAATTGTTAGGTAGATGTACACGTAATGGGGTAATGGGGTTCGCTCGCAAGGGGACTTACGTCAACAACGTGGCATTCCTTTTTTCCGACCTTCTCGTGGTACCACTTCCAGACGTCTTCTGCGATGGGCTCACCAACAGATCCCAAAACCCGCAGTTTCTTCATCTCCTTCACAATGTGCTGGTCACCAGCCCTCTTAAGAAGGCGGAGAGCAGTTGGCGCAACGTAGAATTGAGTGATACCGTGTTTATCGATAATATCCCAGTATCTCGAAAAGTTGGGGTAAGCTGGAGTTCCCTCGAAAACCAGAGTGGTGACTCCGAGCAAGAGCGGCGCATAGACACAGTATGTGTGTCCGGTAATCCAACCAACGTCTCCAGCAGTTCCAAGAATGTCACCTGGGTGGATGTCAAAGACATATTTTCCGGTCATCGCGGCACCCAGCAGGTATCCAGCAGTGGAGTGCGTCACTCCCTTTGGCTTTCCGGTGGAACCGGAAGTGTATAGCAAGAACAATGGGTCCTCAGCGGCCATGAGCTCTGGTGCACAGTATCCAGGATACTTGTTGGTCTCCTCGTGCCACCACATATCACGACCCTTGGTCATTGGGACCTCATTACCGGTGCGTCGGAAAACAACCACATTCTTCACATTAGGGCACGACTTCAAAGCCTCGTCGACGATCCTCTTGGTACCAATCACCTTTCCTCCACGCTTTCCTTCGTCCGTTGTGATGATAACCTTGGAGTTGGCGTCAAGAATGCGATCCCGCAGAGACTCGGAGGAAAAACCGGCGAATACAACTGAGTGGATTGCGCCAATTCTTACAATGGCCAACAATGTCACAAGTGCCTCGGGAATCATGGGCATGTAAACTGCGACGGTGTTGCCCTTCTGGACACCCATCTCCTTTAGCACATATGCAAGCTTAGACACCTGTCGCAAGAGTTCTCCGTAGGTGATGGTGCGACCCTCGGTGGGCTCATCGGCCTCGTAGATGATGGCAGCCCGGTTGGGGTCGGCGAAAGCGTGTCTGTCGACGGCGTTGTAACAGGCATTGAGACGTCCCTCGAGGAACCAGCTTACGTCTCCGTGCTCGAAAGAACCATTGCGGACTGTCTGGAATGGAGCATCCCAGTGGAGGAGTTCGCGTGCCTTTTCACCCCAAAATTTGTCTGGGTTCTCGATTGACTCGCGGTACTGCACCTTGTATTCCTCGAGTGTCAAGTGCGGCTTGGAGGGGTGCTTGCTGCAGGGGAACGTTAGAACGGATGTTAAACGCCTACGCCTTCTCCCCCGTATTGGAATTCATAGATTACTCACTCAAAGTATACCTGGGGAACTGGGTAGGTTGCGACTTCGTGGGCCTCAACCACCACGGGGTCCGACTTGGGAGCGACGTCACCTTCGGACATTTTAATTCGTTTTAATGGAGATGGTATCCTTATAACGCTTCTGTAGTAGTAATGGAGGGTGTTCTCCCCCTGGGTATAATGCTTTTGTAGATGAAGAAAAAAGTCGCGATGAGGCGGTAAGGCTGGAGGGAAGGAGGGAGGCCGAGAGAGACGAGGATTGATTCAAGGAGTGGACGGGACCCCTTATATATGATAAATAACTAGATGAGGAGCAATTGGGCTGTTGGAATTTGACGATGGTTGCTCGCAGCGGTTCCGTTCCTGTTGTGGGGATAGAGTAGCGGATGCGGGGGAGGGGCAAGCGGAGTGTTCTTGTCCCTGTCTGCGCCTTACTGTATCTCACTCTGTTTCGCCATTATACCCATTTCCCTTGTCTCCGAAATACCGCTTCCCATCCCTTTGTCCGGGACTATCTCATCATGAATAATCCAAATTGGAGAGTATCCTCCCCACCACCCCGGTCCGACTTAAAGTCCGAGTTCCATAGTCACTAAAAATATTTAGTGTACAGTCCGGCGAAACCTGGTTAAGCAGATTAGGATTTAGATTATACGCTATAGAGCCTCTAACCTTTGATATCTATTCTACACCGCCTACACCATCCAGAAACCCACAGGAGGCTGACGGGGGGACATGTAACCTGGATCACCACAAGCATCCGCAAGCATCCGCGAGATGACCAAAACCAGGATCCAGGGCTGAACCGAGAAGGTGATAAAAAGATGAATGGGAATTGCCATCAGACCGTCATCATGATCTTCCGGTCAAATTGGGCTCGTTACAGCTAAAGAGTTGATCGTCGTCCGCACATCCGGAACAAGTTGAGAGACAGTAAACACTCCAAAAAGTTAGAGACAAGCGCAGGCATATATTAAAGTATGGTGCAGTAGTATCGCCCAACATAGGAGCACAAATACATGCCTACGAGCGCTATCTAGGTACAGTACTTCTCTGGTATCTCTTGGTGCTTAGCTCTCCGTGGCCGCTGCTAGACAGGCTCTCTGCCACGAGCCTCGATAGAGTTGACTTGCAAGTACGTCATGTCTCTTTGGCCTATGATTGCGTCCAATGATAGACAGTGTAGGGTCCAACCTTGTTACCCCACCATGCGGGGTGAACTCAACATCTTGACATCCCGACAGCTTCTCTCCCGCAACTGGCCATTGGACGGAGCTCTAACCTCGGCCCAGTCAATGTCTGGTCTCCGAACAGAGTGACCATTCATGAATAGCACCTGGCAAGCCGATACTGCACTCTTAAGTAGAGCAGAGGTACCTAGCGATGGATGGGTAGACCTCGTAGAAGGCTTTTTTACTCACCAGAGCTCTCGCAGATCATACGGAGGCAATCGCAGCAAATTCCGGAATCCACTCTGAGACAGTCCGGACGCCTTTTCTGAGTGAAATCCTTCTACGACTCTCATCCCTAAGTTACTTGAGTAGAGTATCTTGGTACCTGTTTTCGACACTCTAGTTATCGGGGGAATGGAAACATCCTTACGCTAGTGATGCCTTGCCTTACCCCGGATCAATTATCACCCCCTAGTATAGCCCGCGAGTACGACAGCGTTTCAACAAGTCATATATCTAGAGTATCAAAACCCTGGTACACTTCCGCACCAAGTAACGCATGAATCCCTGATGACATCTTTCTAGATAGATAACCGCTGCGCTTCAGAGAACCGATCAATAGCGTATCCCCATCTACTCTAGAGTACGTTGAATCGATACCTTGCGCTGCCAGAAATAAAGAGCCAGTCATATACCCAGATGGCGCAGCAAGACTCGAACCAAAGCTTGTCCAATCATAAGTGGGCACTGTACTATACTTTTAGTAGGGATCTGAGTATATTATACTTTATGGGCGTAAATTGCAAACTTATATGGTACAATTTCCATGCTGGGCCTGGAATTGCGCCAGTTTGCAGGGGACCCCACGATCTAAGTTTCTCAAGCCAAGATCGAATGCTCAGTATTCTACAATACCCTCTCTGGGCTGTGAGGTGGGATCCCTGGGTCCGCCACCCAGGATCACAATATAGGCGGTCTCCCGAGCTGTAGCAACTTTGCCAGAACCGGTGTGGTAATTGTGGCAATTGTGGCCCGGTCTACAATATCGATCTGCAATGGGTATCTTTCGTACTCTAGTGTCGTAGCGTTTTGGCACTTGTCAACCACGAAAACTAACCGTACCTAGGTAATCATCGACCCACCGACTGAGTCTTACTAGTGACACGAACTGTTCATCTCCCGCAATTCCGAGTATTAAACGGATCGTTCTGTCCTTTTATGATCCAAGCCGGGCTTAAAGGAACTCCAAACTAGGTGCAGCGAACCGCCGGGGGATCGAGAGTCGACACCGAGTGATTTCTCATGTAGCAGTATAATTTTGCGTTTTAGCAATGCCCACCCATCCTGCTAATCTGCATTGCTGCAGGGCATCCAGACATCCCCAAGAACAAACAAACCCGGCTAGGCCGTGAATTGGGCACCATGCCACGTCACTTCTTCAATCTCCGTACAAGCGGGCTTGAAAGCCTACAGTATGGCTTCTCCTCTGAATGTTTTCTAAAGGCACAGAATATATGGAAAAAGCTAGAGAAAAACTGGTTCTAGATTTGCATCTCCCCAGCCAGTTAACTAGACTGGAGGAAACGTTTATACCTTCATAGGGCTCGGCAATTTTATTGTCTATAACATATCTCGTACGAAAAAAATAAAGCCGTGAATATCCGTTAAATACCTCGTCATTTTGTAATTTAGTGACAAGCATGGCCTTTGGAAGAAAACCGCATGCAGCCCAAGAGTTTCCGGAGTAGAGTAGTCGCCGCCGAGGTCAGGTCATATTTCCTTTAACATACCCCGAGTGGTCCTCCCCACCTAGATTATTTCTTCCTCCCTTCCTCCTCCTCCAAAACATATGAGTTTATGACACAAGCAAGGGAGACTGTCCGATGACTCACCTTTATAGTTTCTGCACAACTAGGAGGCACAATATATTCGCAAAAGACACGTTGTTTGCGAGAAGACATGGTATTCCCATTCACCAGTACAGGTGGTCTATCATACTAACAATGTCCAATTTAGGTACACAGCCGTTATGAAGGACATAAAAGCCTTTTCTTCCAATCATATCCAAACGTACGTCTCCTCGCGTAAAACAAACCATGCATCGTAACAATCGTACAAAACGTCAATCAAGAATTCCACCAACTCGCAATCCCCAGGGCAAAAATGACCACACCTGCGTCGGCCAATATCGTCCAAAGGAATACGCTGTACCTGGCCAGTGTTGAAAGGTAGATACTGAAAGGCGGTGGCAGGAATTCAGCAACGGAGGTAAGCATGGAGCCCTGAGGAGGACGTCCCTTCTCCAGTAAGAAGCGTCCGGATTGCAGAATCAATTCCATCACGGCAAAGTACCAGAATAATTGCTATACCCCACCAGTCAGCCTCTTTGACTTCATTAAAACAAAACGGGGGGGAGGAATGTCATACCGGCTTTTCGCTCCTTGCCAGATTTGCACTCTCGGTCCTTGAGATCTCCGTTCCATCAAAGACTCCCGGGTTACTCTTCAACGCCCAGAGCGATAATATGATGGCGCCCAATGCATGAATAACCGTCCACCACATATCCCAGTGATTTCGGCCAGACTCCACAGTCTGCGATCCGCCTCCCATACTACCACCCATGCCACTCATGCCACTCATGCCACCCATACCTCCCATCATCCCGCCCATCATGTTCTCCATACCCGGAGGCATGCCGTCCATTCCTGGGAACCCGCCGCCGGCCCCCGATATCTTCTGCAGCAGCTGCATGAGCGGGTCTTGGCCCTCGAGCCCCGACACATTACCGAGATCCCTTCCAGCCGATGCACGCGGACCAAAAAGCTGATCCATCATGTACGCTTCCCGTAGCTCGTCTTCCGGGGAAGTCTTGGGGGCGAAATGTGCAGCCTGATGTGCCTGGAATGCTGAAGGACGCGATGGTGAGGAACTAAGAAACTGTGGGACTTCACTTTCCGGGGGATCATCGTGAACGTCGTCGTCAAGTGGAGCTGGGGAGGAACTTCTGGCCGCGGCTGCCGACTCTGATGACTCCAGTTCTGAAGTTTTGTCAATAACCCCCGTCGTTCGTCGTCGTGAAAGACGAATGAAAGGAAAAAAGGGGGGTTGCTGGGCTTGAACTCTCACCTGCTTTCCGGAAATCGGTACCCTGCGTAGCCGTGATGCGGCTGAGTCTTGAGTTTCCTCCTTCACGAACTTTTGCCTGGCGCCGCTCCCGACGGATACGTGCTTGTTCTTGGGGGCTCAGCGGGGAAGCTGATGACGATCTTGCAGTGTCGGCCATGGTGGTTGTTGCTGTTATCGTTGATTCGATTCGGTTGGAGAGCACCAAACTGTGAAAGCGTGAGAGAAAGCAGGTGATGGAGTCGGTAGGCCTACAGAGGTATAGAAAAGATATCTTAGAAGGGTGCAGGGTTGCAGCTTTGCGGCTATCGATTTAAGCGTATAAGCTTACGCAGGGTTAGGGCTTTGAGATGGTTGAGTTGCTTCAACGTTTGCAGCGCAGAGAGAAGTGAGCGACACACACACACATATAGAGAGAACATATATACTTAGACCTGAGCCTCGGGTATTACATGTTGATGGGGCTATCTCTGTAAGTCATAAATACATGTCTTTGAGTGAAAGAAAAAACAAAGGCAAGCGCTGAACGCCAGAAAAGATCATGGAAAAACGGCAAATGTACAAATATCAAGACTCCTCCCTATGTTCATACAAGAAGTCAAAGGAATAAAGGCGTGTTCGTAAAATCGGTAAGAGTGGGATGGAAACAGCAAACAAATAACCCCCACAACCTCATAACTCCATCTCCCAACTTTTAATCGTCCCTATCTCACTGCCCCTAGAAAACCAGCATCCAATCACTCCACAATACAACAAAGAGACAGAAGGACCTCGCCCTAATCCAAACTTTAAAACTGTCTTGCTCCCTCTAGTTGTTGCAAATAGATCTTCAGGCGGGCGTTTCCTTTCTTCAGATCGTCCAGATAGTTCGCGGCATGAATCAACACCGCACTCTTGCTATACCCTCCAGCCTTGAGCTCCGGGACTAATGCACACAACTCATCAAAGCCTTGCCGAATCAAATTTCTTCGCTTCTGCTCGCTGTGAATATGATTCTCCCGTTTCTGTGCCTCGGTCAAGTTGTCGCGTTTTTGAGTCTGGGACTTTTTCGTTTTTTGGGCCGACTCAGGATTCCGAGGCCGAGTTTTACGAGCCGACTTGGATGGAGTAAAATCATTCGCTTCTTCTGCGCGCCGTTTCATGCACGATCCCGTCTGTGGGGAAGCGCTTTCATCTTCACCCAACCCCGGCGTCGAATCCTCTACAGCATAGTCTTCCGGCTCGTCCTTGATCTCTGCGGGCGAATTTACGGCTGTTGTAAGAACGGAATCATTCCTAGTTAGAGCTGAATAGACCTTCGAGCGGACCTCCGCATCCTTGTCCAATGGAATAGAAAGCGGCGGTGGGTTGTAGCCATTAGGCGCAAAGTTGGTATCTGTCCCAAAGTTGAGCAAACTAGGAGCTGTACTCATAGGATTATCCTGTCGGTTTCGTGGCTGAATAAGTTCATGATTGCTACTGAATGGGTTCAAATCCAAGTGGGATGTATTCATCGCTGGCGCCGATGAAACATGATTTCCGTAGTAGCCATTCGTGTTGGTAATCGAGAGGCTGTCTGGGGCGAGGTGGTGTATCGAGCTTTGGAAATCCCGAGGGATCATGTCTGGCCAAATAGCAGCATCTTTTGGCATTTCGGGGTCGAAAATGTGCGCCGGGTTCACCGACGGAATCATGTCGTGGGGCATGTCATCGAAGAATTGGTCAAAGAATATCTGTTGCTCTGGGTCCAAGAGAGGCTGGCCCACAGGCGGAGGAGGAGAGGGAACATCTGTAAGCTCATCTGCGATCGCAATCTGAGTGTCAGTGATGTCAAGGTCGATAAACGAATGGACTCGCTGAGGCAGTAATACATACAAACTTGAGGATTCCAGTCTCTGGATGGTGATCGCCCCGACGATGGCATACCGTAACCGTATAGATATTTCGTGTCGGGCTTCAAGTGGTTGTGAACCGGAAGCGGAGAGTTAAGGAGCATTTGGTGACCGGTAGGGTGAATGCAAGGAGATGCAGCAAAGCAAACCCCACGCGGAAGGAGTCGTATTTCTTCGATCGACAAGTAGACGCGGATCCCGAAGTACACGCAGATGTTACCGATGTTTTTGTTGTCGGTGAAGATCGTTCGGGGTTTTTTGAATTGCACGAGGACCGTTGCCAACCGTTTCTTTCTTAGCAAGCACAGCACTTGGACACGAGGTCACTAGTTATTGAAGCCGCAACCGAACTGACTGCTATGGAGCAACGACTAGTTGGAGGGGAAGTGGAATGGAAGAGAAGAGAAGGAGGGGTTGATGAACTGAATGAGGGAAGCACGCTGGGGGATGGAAGTGCATGGCAGCATATACCAGAATGTACTGTATTTGTTCTACTGGCTTTTCGAATCACGAACACCTGGCACTTGACTCCCTCCCAAGGCGTAATTTTACCCCAGGATTCTCACCCATCGCCAGGCACATCTTAAGGTATTAGGGTCGTCGCTCCACTCGCAATCCCTGGCAGTGCAGAAGGAATCACATGCAAAAGAGGCAGACATCTCGGAACCTGTCCGAAGGCCGAAGAGCAGAGCTGAGCAATTTCTTGGGCAGGCAGAGTATACAACGTATCAAGTATCACATATCGAGATAAGTTCGCAAACAGCCCCAATCTCAGGCTCCGGGGGGGTGCTTGTGCCGGCTGATGCGAGCTCAATATGAGGCTAGCATTTCTGCAAAAAGCGGGGTTCATCTCGCCTTACCGGAGATCCATCGATGGCTTCGAGAGGGGAACAGCCAGGGCTCGCCATATTTGTTGTGCTGCTTCCGCTTCCTATCTGCCTATTTTCACTGAAAATACCATTGCCACACTTCCGGCGACTTTCGATTGGGCTCTGGGGATGTCAGTCACTCCACCTGTGCGGTGCTGGTCCGGTTGTTCGCTAACCCACCGACCTGGATACGTGATAAGACTCGGGAATGTATGAGTCGGCCAACGGAATTGGAGCTCGGGAGTGTTTCAGTGTAATACCAAGTCTGAGCGTGGTTACGACCATGAGAACAGTGGCCAGTGCGCCGTCCATCGCAACGAGAAAGTTGATCGGTCCTCGCAGCTTTCATATTGGCGCCCCTCCGCACACTCCCCGCTGATTCACTAACCCCTGCACTCCCGAGTCCTACGTACCGAGAATTCTCAGGCACGCCGATCCCTGGAAGTGCAGAATCACATGCAAAAGGGCACAACCTCGGAGTCTGGCGAGAGCAATGGGCTTTGCTGCTCTATTATCTTGCCCACGTCAGTAAACATAAGCATAGACCAAGTATTTCGCATACTTATCGACGCAGCAGAATGCTCTACTGCGGTGCTCTCCACGTTGTAGGGACAATTTCAAGGTCAGGGTGAAAGCCACGCTGACTGGATTCGTAACGTTAATACCTCCTGTGTATCCATCCTCAAGAGCTCCCTATCGCGTTCAACCACTGTCACTACCACCCCGTCCGCATCTTGCGACTAAGCTACATATCTCGGCATATAATGAATAGTCGCGTATCGCAAAGAATCCCAACAGTTGGGATCGCTGCATATCGGCTGCGAGGCGTTCATTGGTGAGTGCTGACTCCACGCGTATACGCCCTTGGTAATCGTAGCTGATCGGTGCCGGCATTCTTCACCAGTATTCTCAGAGCTTACGGATTCGGTGCATTATCTTTCTTGACTCCTCGGCTGCTGGGCCTGCTCCTTGCGAAAATCCGACGCAATAAAAACAAAAAGAAAAGCAGTGCTGGCAGCTGCGCTGAAGTATGTGGGTTTTTTTGACGGCATTGGTTCAAAAGTATGACTGACGCAGGAGTAGATTGCCCGAATTTTAAGAGAGAGTCTCGAAATCCATCGATTCCCGGCCTTCTGCGGTTTCACAGTCGCTTCATTTTATCTTCTGCAATCTGTTTTCGAAAATTTATTCGCCGGCTACGGAAATATTGGGAGTAATCGTGTAAGAAAATCTACTCTGTTGTCGTGGCAGGCTGCGGCGTCATTCTTTGCGTGGACTCTAGCTGGAGCCGGAGGATTAAGTTTGCTGAATTCTAAGCAAACCGGAGATGCCGGCCGCACCATAGACTTAACCTTATTTACCTTGGTCAGTTATATCCCGCCCTTGGTTAGCGTTATCTCATGCGTCTGCAGGTAAGAGCCACCGATGTCGTTATCGGAGAGCTGTGGCAGAGACGAAAAGATCGCACCCGGCGACCTGGAAAGTTTAACCGCATAGAATCGACAATCGGTAAACTAGCAGATCCTGCGGTCTTTGCGTTGAGTGCAGCATGCATTATGTATGCTTGGATTTATACTCCGGAAAAGCTACCACCGTTTGTTGTCCTCAATTTCCCAAAATCTCTTTTTCTGATGATTCCCTTAGAGCCTACAGCAAACAGCTCACCAACATTGCCAATGTCGATGAGCGACTAGTCATTGCTCTGCAGCGGATTCGCTCTGGAGACTTCATATATGGTGTTGATACGGGGCAGGGTCATCTTTTGGAATCGTATTGTGAGGAGGTTGGTCTTCCAAAACAGTGGGGCAACCCTTCGCAAACTATACCCATTCCTTGCGAAGTAAGTATCACTACAAGTAGCCTTCAGGTTATGTGGAAATCCACTAATCCATTAAACTAGGTTGTTCACGGGGCACAAACTAGGAGCTGTGAGGTCAATGCGATCCAAAGATTTTGGGCGGCTACATGGAAAACAGCCTTCCCAATCTATCTAGGGTTGAATGCGGTTAGATTCTTACGACTTCGAAAACCTCGAGTTACGGCACTCTTATCGGCACTATGGTGTGCCGCCAGATCATCAGCCTTTCTCGGGCTGTTTGTGAGCATCTTCTGGTATTCGATATGCTTGACAAGAACTAGATTAGGGCCTAAATTGCTGTCTCTGAATCGTTTGGCTCTTGAGAATCTTGCCGTAAAGATTGGTTGCGTATTGTGTGGGTGGAGTATTTTGGTTGAAAATGCTCATCGACGCACCGATATAATGTTCTTTGTCGTGCCCAGGGCGCTGGCTCTGGTCGTTCCACGCAGATATGATCGTAAATACCAGTGGATTGAAACGACCACATTTGCTATTAGTACAGGCGTTCTGCTTGCAACAATGAAACATAAACCTCAGCGGGTTAGAGGGGTGTTTGGGAAACTGCTGGGGAAGGTGTTGACGGAGTGATGATTTGTGACAGGGGAAAGGCTAGAAGCGAGGTTTATCTTCCAATATATACAAGCATATAATTAGAGGGAGTAGAGCGTATTCCCCCTTTTCTGAAGTGTGGTCCTTCGAAGTCCCTTGAGAATTTACCTCGAAATCTGGAATCAGAACATACGCACGCAAGAGGTGAAAGGTCAACCGTTCTAAATAGAGAATCAGACAGACCACCGAGACAGTTTAGCCAGAGGGAAACTCAGGTAAAATGCCGGACAGGTTCCGCTGACTGCGCCGCTCCGGTCGGTGCCCGAAAGAGACCGGGGCTTCGTTAGTGGTGGCCTAGATAAGAATGCCTGCGGGTTCCAGCAAACCGAGTGACTGGCGGAGATTTTAACTATCGGTGACGCCACCATTAGGTGTATATCACAGAGAAGCGGTGTCGTTGCATTAGTATCATCTTTGGCTACAGATGGACACACAAAAGAAGAGAAAGATTGCGACTAAAGGAATAATGGTGGTAAGCTGCGAATAAAGGAAATGCATGTTGTGCCTGGCATTCAAATGCATAAAGATTCTCCTGTAAACTTCTTCTCTTCCACGATTCTAGCCTTTCCCATAATTTCATACATGCATCAAAGCCTACCGGCTTTACCGGCGCCTGATTTACCTGCAGCCTCGAGCTCTTCTGCTGGCATCAGAGTAGGATACTACACTCAACTGCAAATGCGATCAGAACATCCGTAGTTGCTTGTGCTAGTAAAAACCACTGCTTAAGACAATAGTCTTCGCGTAGCGGAGCGGCCAGTTGCTGTCACGGCCGGAATGCTAGACCACGAGATCCGTAGAAACCGAGTGACGACAGATGACCGACACCTTCCATTACTTGCAGCAACTGGGGGTGAATGAACTGTCGCCTTTTTGGAAGTGCAGCTAGGCTCTTGGTCAGGGTTGTGTCTATGGTAGTTGTACTTAGTGTGATGGATGAAACTCTAAGTCGAGTGATATATGATTAAGAACTTATAATGCGGGGTTTTTCTTTAAGGCCGGAATCTGGATTCGACTGGCACTGCAAGCGGTGAAAATACCTTCCATCATCCCAAGATTTTCCGCACTTCCGTGAGATCACCGACGAAAAACTGAAACTGTAGGTATTCGCCAGCGAATTTAGATGTAGCTACGGAGACATTGTTAAGACGGTAGTCACAATCAGACGCTTTTTCCCTCTATAAGGAAGCTTCACAGAAACTTGTCGGGTGAGCGTTTAATCGAGACTATTAAGATGGTTAATGTAAATTCGATGGAGCAGTACAGGTCTCAGAGAAGTCCTAAGACTAATTCATTTCGTTCTTTCACCACTTCTATAGTCTGGGGAGCTCGTCATGAGTTGAGGAATTGGACTAGGGATGGAGAAATACCACACATTTCATGAGTGATATTATCGTAATATACAGGGCGGTCTTGAGCGCCATTTCTGGTCCTTGTCTATGCAGCGGGCATACCACCCGATAAACGTTCCTCTTCCCGCTTTGCTGCTCGTCGTGCTAACTTTGCCCTCTCGGTCTGTAACTTTTGCTGCTTATCCTGCAGATATTCATTCGCCAAGATCGAGTCCCTCGCATCGACGGGTATCTGCTTCGCCCTTGTGATCTCGATCAATGTCTTTACAATATCGTTCTCGTGTTTGTGCTGGCAGTCAATGACCTCTTTCCTGTCACCCTCTGTGAGAAATATTAGCGCCACCACCACTACCGCCACTGCTATTTTATAGAGTATCAGATAGATAGCTTACTAAACTCGACAACTAGTGTAGAAGGCCCTCCAATCGTCTTGTTTTGTATAACATCCATCTGGACCTCAGGATTGTGGTATTTTAACCGTGGCATATACTGTCTCCAGAATTTGCTGAATTCCAATCAGAACAATATCTTCGTGATGCATCGATCCAGATAGACTACCGACCGAGGACCCATATGCCCATCGTTGAGCTTAGCTGAGTAGGTGAGAACTAGGCGTTGAACCTCTGGAGGCATAGTTGCTGTACCAAAACCATTGCGTACGAGAGCGAGCCTCTGAAGAGTTCAAGTCAGCGTCTTTCACTGCGAGTGAGCAGGTCAATACTTACGCCTCGTAAATTCCGCATCCGTGCAATAGCCCCAACCATGATTGCGTAGTTGAGAGTGAGACTGAATAAATGAAAATTATCGGGAGTGCTGCAATATAATACTTAGTTTTGCCAAGCACATCATGTGAAACGCGCCCAGGACCCCTGCACCACCACCGCCGGCAACAACAACCTCGTCCACTCTGCTCTGTATTTACGCGAGCATTAATCATTTCAGGCTTCTTTAGACAATGGTATGTATTTCCTGCTGGAGTGACTGCCCACAGGAATGCTAACCTTTGTTTGTCTGTTTCAAGGCTCCGGTCCCCAAGAGCCGAGTAAAAGGGAAACCATCATCCTCGACGAGAACCAAAACAACGAAGCGCGCACCAACCTCCAAGCCTCGGGAACGACAACGAGCAGCTGCCAAACCCACCGCAGGGCCTTCCGCAACGTCGCGCAAGAGAAAGGCACCAGAACCGGAGAGCGACGCCGAATCAGACGGTATGCGACGTCACTCATCCCTGGGGCATTGGGCATTAAGACTGAACGCAATATAGAATCTGGGGAATCAGATGGGAGCGTGGAGGTAGCAAAAGCTCCAGTTCTACGAGAAACATTTCGGAACATCTCTCGGTCCGACTTTAAAAAATGGTCGCATCCATCGGAGAGGGTACAAGAAGATATCCAAGGGATCCTTAAAGCTGCGGAACGGCCTGTGCTCATGACATTTCGCAAAGAAGGGGCAAGGACAGAGGCACAGCGCGCAGTCCAAAAACTCATTGTAAAGTGAGTTAATACCTAAAGCTATTGTTTGCGGTGCTTACTAGAGAAAGATTGCAGAGCTCGTTTAAAAAAACGCCCGTTCCTATTGTGGGTAAAGACGTTCCTCTAAGCTACGAGAAACTGGTTCACAAAACTACGGAATGGGAAGCTATTCTTGAGCCCACACTGCGTCACAACGCTGAGTTGGAAAGAGAGCTGGCACGGCAAAAAGCCAGGTTAGCGAAGGATGAGAGAGATCTTAAGGTGTTGCAGGCGAATGCCAAAGGGCAAGAGAGAGTTCGAACGGATCAAAACCGGACGGTAGATCTCCTAAATCTATGGTGATCCTATGATATTAGTTGCCTAACACTATTGCAGCTTCCAGAAGCGCTTCGCACAGATCCACAGAGTCCCATATATGATACAATAGACGATATCAGCATGCCCACATGTCCCGGAGCGGTGTCGTCGTACGACATCGATAATGACCGGCAGATACGTCCCTATGTCATCCAGCTACGCCAACATCTACAGAGCATGCAAACGAATACCAGCGCCCTGAACGACGTTCCAGAATCCATTTTGCGTGGTCGGGCGGCTGTTGAAGAGGTGCTAGTGCGTGCTGGCCCCAACTTACGCAATTCTGTACTGGGAGTATAATTGGTTTCTTTATGGTTGGATTGTCAGGATACGGCGTTTAAGGTGTAGAATATGTATGTGTCTGGACATTTGTACTGCGTATTGTTCGGGTCGAGGGACACTATGTATATAGGTATAATTTTTGGATGTCCCACAGTCCACGCGCTATGGTCTATTGTGGGTAGAGTAGAGAGGTTTCTGCGGGGAGCTCGAGTTGCTTTTTTATATTCACATGCGCCGAGTACCGATGAGGGAGATGCTCTTCGCTTCTCTCCCTGTCATGCCCATTTCATATCTGCAGTCCTGGGACCCTGGCCGACCTAAAATTTGTTTTCTGTATTATTACCTTTAACAGGTAGGCATATATTTGTCTTCCAAGTTCTCTGTGCCATTGCTCTTGTTCCGTGTTCCGTCCACGATCTGATCTATTATTCCGCGGTCCATGGCCTCGTCGCGGATTTAGCGCATAAGCAAATGTGTTGTCCAGGTATCTATAGGTATGGGTATCTCTCGCAAGCGTCCCTCTGTCGGTATTATGTCGGTAATGTTATGTGTGTGTTGATGTCTGGCTTGGTAGGCATTAAAGTAGTGGTGGCAGGTGAGTAGGAAGTATCTGCTCATAGTGGAGGGGGTCCATCGAGCTTACTCCGTTCATACAACCTACGGGCTTTAGTTTTTGAAAATACCTACCTAGTACTTACCGGAGAGCGAATATACCCCGTCTGCTGCAGCAGTAGCAACACCCTCGCCCACCCACTCATTCAGTCACGCCCAAAAGAGTGATCCTGCCTTGCACACGCACAACCTGCGGCGAAGCGATATCTCTGAGTACCTACTCTCCATACAAAACCGATAGAAAATATCCACCATACTGGACCCGATAGAGGAGGGCCGCTGAAGGAGGGCAAAGGGAGCAGATTTCTCTGTGGCGCACATACGGCTTTTAGGCATATTAGTTTGTCCGTTATTCGTTTTTCGATTGCTCCCATCATCGTCTCCGAAAAGACTCCATTGAATGTGTGCTCGACAAAAAAATCCGCACTTCATTGAACACGGCAGTTGAAATCCCACCGGAATCTCATCGCACGAATCCTTCAGTTTCATCCAATATGACGGAAGTCCAGATGTCTCCAAATAGTAACGGCGTTGCAAGACCTGTTTCTATCATTCGCGACAGACAAACTGACGGCTCTGCGGAAGCAGTCGCACATCCGGAGGCCACAGACTCTCAGTCTCCACCACCTCTAACCACAGGCCAGAGTTCCACAGGAAGGAACCCAAAGAAACGACGCAAGGTTAACCATGGTGAGGATTGTACTTGTGCTGCTGTTTCGTTGGCCAACAAAACAATACCACTGCCACCACTATCATCTATCATCACCACCATCACCTACATATACTTAGGACATACAGACTGACTCGAGGTCGCGTGATAGCTTGTGTGTATTGCCGTCGATCGCACATGACGTGCAACGATGGTACGCCCAATTCTTCCATTAGCGAAATCGCAGTAATATCCTTCCCCCCCCTTCCCAGTTATTTGGGAGGTTGGCAGATGGAAGAGTTCACTTGGCTGTGTTGGAACGTACAAGTCTAATTATACTTGGTGCGCTTATAGTTCGTCCTTGTACACGCTGCGTGAAGAGGAATATTGGTCACCTCTGCCACGACGAGCCTCGAGAACCAAAGAGACAAAAAACCGAAAATTCAAACACCCAAGAAAAAAGCCAGGAGGATCAAAACTCATCGCCAAAGGCACCCCACACCCCACCAGTCAATGGCATGTCAAATTCTACCGAACATCAGGACGTGAAACCCTCGGTTTCCGGCTCTTCAGTCTCACTCCCTCCACCCCCCTTACCAGCGTCTAGGACCGGTGGGGGGCCGTCGACGGTTGCACCATCAGCAGTATCTGCGGCATCCCGGTCGAACATGAATGCCAATCCCCAGGCCTGTATGTCGTCTTTCTATAAAGACTCAACCTTCCACTGACTTTCTGTCCGATCATAGTTTTGGGCGTCAGCGACTGGGAAATTCCCCCACCTCAACAACAGTCCAATTTCACAAATCCATATCATCAGCAGTGGATGTTTTCTGCACCGGAGGTTTCCAGCGAGTTCAATCTGCTGAGCGATTTCCTCGGCAACCTGTATTCGGAAGAGCTCTTCGATAGTCCCCAAGGTCTATTCGACAACACCCTCTCAAACAATTCTCTGGGAGCATCTGGAATCGCCGACTACAGTCAGCATCGACTTGCTCCCCAATCCAATAATACCGGCGCACCAAATGCACGTCAAGGAAACGGCAGAACCTCGGATCGAGCACGAGATCAGTACTATCTAACTGCGGCAGACCCTTCCAAAGACGTCCCGGAAGAAAGGATGAAGCAGGTCTTGAAGGCAAAGCTGGAAGCTGGGCTGTTGAAACCTTTCAACTACGTAAAAGGCTACGCACGACTATCACAATATATGGAGAAGAACATGCAACCGAGTTCGCGGAAGAAGATTCTATCGAAACTGGACGAATTTAGGCCAAAATTTAGGGAACGGACACAGTCACTGACTGACTTAGACTTGGTTCATGTTGAAGAATGGTTTGAAAAATCATTACTGGAGTACGATCGAGTTTTCGCCTCCATGGCAGTTCCGGCATGTTTGTGGAGAAGAACGGGAGAAATTTTCCGAGGAAATAAGGAATTTGCGGAATTAATAAATGTTCCAATTGAACATATGCGAGATGTAATGACCCCACCAGGACTTGATGGAGTTTAGCTCTCAACGCTTGTTTACTGACTTGGATCGCAGGGAAAGCTGGCCATATACGAATTGATTGTTGAGGATTCGGCAGTCAGTTACTGGCAGAAGTTTGGGACCATAGCTTTCGATACATCGCAAAAAGCTATGCTGACTAGCTGTCACCTGAAAAACCCGGATCCAAACGCAACCGAAAAGCTGATTCACTGCTGCTTTTCTTTCACAATAAGACGTGACAGTTACGACATGTCAGTAGTTACTATTGTGAAGATGTAGTGCCCTGCTGATATTTGATGATAGACCCGCACTTATTATCGGAAATTTCATGCCTATACATCCGAAGAAACACACCCCCATTTCATGAGTGTGTAATACCTCGACTATAGCGACACACTACGCATTTGTTTATATCAACAGAGCAGTCATTACAAATCGCACATGTCTCATTGTAGCAGTATGGGCTTGTGTTTTGTATGTATGTACCAACAGTCTGAGAGATTGTGCACTCGAAATGGACGGTATGAGAATTGTGGTGGTCATCTTTTCCCTTTTTGTGCGTCGTTATACAGGCAGTTGCATCTAGTTCTTTTGGCGTTGCATGCAAGGTGGCGGGTGTGCTTCTTTCTATGTTGATGACTGGTTTATCTACGAGTTCTTCAAATTTGTAACTGCTCTTAGTGTTTGTCGAGCAAGGTATCTCTTCGTGTGTACAATACGCGCTGGCAATGTTCCATTGATTCCTTTCTCCGGTTATCTCGATCAAAGATTCGAATTCACCAGGCCCTTCACGACACAAAATGTTGGGTTTCCTCATGGTCCTTCGCATTCAGCCGAGGATTTACAAAGCGAGCGGGCTGGGCTTTCAGCGTTTCCTCACCTCCAGACTAGCCTCCAGTGCTCAATAAGGCCTAACCATTTTTGAACATGGCTCTTCAGTAGAAAACTTCACGAGATAGTTGGGTGCGCCAGCCACTCGGACAGCTTCAGTAGCAACCACCCTTTTCCACCGATTTTCATATTTTGAGCTAACCACACGCGATGATCTGCGTCTGATTCACCAATAATGTCCGAGTGTCTCGGGAAGCTTCTACACCCTAAAGGATTTCAACTAATCTCAAACTTACGGGTTATCGAATTCGAGACAATACAGTAGCATGTCGTGACTAGTAAAGTTCAGCGGACTCACACCGAGTATCGTGGCTTGGGAGAAAAAAAATCGAAGCTAGCATCAAAGAATTGAGAAAACTCGTAGCGGATAAAGAAACGAACCGATGACTTTAAATTTAGATAGCTTGTGGGATGAAATACATTGACGAGCGAAGCGATGGACGAGAAGGAATTGAGTTGGAAAACTAAGTACTAAACTCAGGTAGCGGCCATGTTAAGTCACGGGATGGGATATTGGACTCCTCGTCCTATGTATAAATCTTTTCGCTTCGCTCATATTAACAACGGCAGCTTCTGCAAGCTGAAACCGAAGGGTTGAGTTACCCTTTACGCAATGCCGATCTGAGAACTGGGTCAGTTTTGGATTAGAGCCGTGATACATATAGTAATGAATGGTGGGCAGATGATGGAACCCCAGTGTTGATGCGAGTGCCCGCCCGTGATGGAATTTTTGCAGCGGGAGATTGCTTCCTGCTACTTCATCCCACCACACCATCATCACCACGTACTATAGCCACTTGTCTTGCATTGTGACTTCTCAACTTTGAGTTTCTGATCTCTCGTGCTCTACCTGACTACGGTTCCCGATCTGGCAAGTTGTTGCCAACATACTTCTACTACCCATCTACCAATTACTTCCCATTGCTTATCCAACCACCCCGAATGGAGACAGCAGCTCCCTCTGTTGCTGCATTGCAAAAGCGAATTAGAACATTGCTGAGTAGGCACCATTCCTGTACCAACTGCAGCAGCGCTACTTTACTGATTGAAGTGATTGGTATATCGGAATGTGGCATGTAGCTTCAACTACCGACTTGTACCGTGACCTCTCAAGCAATCCAAAAAGCATCTTGGACCCAACGGATGTCTCTTTACATGAACGAGTGAACCAGGCGGTTAAGCTAGCTGAGAGATGTGTCACTGCACGACAGAAGTATGAGGTTGAGGAAGCGTTCGAGGAATTGGACACAACGGGTACCAACTTGTGGAACCTTATCAACAACCTCACACTAGATATGCCAGAGGACCCAGAGGACAACACCAGGGCGACAAGGGTTCTACGTGGTGCGCAACGCCCCTTTGTATCACTTGATTTTCCACCTCTAACGTTTCCTTCCGTCAAGTTCGGTTACTAGCTTTCTACCTGCTTGAATGCTCTCAGGGATACTCTGAAAAGCAGTATCACAATACAACTCGACTATTCAAGGTGGCACTGAAAGCAGGTCGAATGTGTTTGGGTCGTCATCTTGTCTGTACCCGCGGTAATTTGCAAAACTGATATGTGAGCTTAGACACCAAGGACCTGCCGTGGGCCAGCAAAGTCATGGAACGAGCAGCACAATACCATGGTATATTATTAAAAGCTGTGAAAGCAATTGGACGTGATGCAGAAGCAGCACTGTCTAACTTGACCTGCGAGTACTTCACAATTCGAATGGCACTAGCTTGGAGACAACAAAACCCCTCGCTGGCTGAATATATGTTTTCTAAAGCAACCGAGAATGATTTATCAGAAGTACGAGTGGCAGAACGCACGGCGACTGTCGTGTATGATATTGGGGGCGAGCTTCTTACTCAGAAGTCTTTCCCAGCTGCGATTAAATGGTTACAGCGGGCTCTTGATATCCTGAGCAAAATAGAACCTCTGTATCTATCAGAAAGTGGATCAGAGTTACAGTTGCCTGTGGCGCATAAACTTGGTACGTAGCATATCGATACCAAATCCTACAACTACTAGAGTCCAATGATGCAGAACGTCTATGAACACCACTTGCTTTGGTTCCATAATTTCTGCACCGTTGAATCCTTAAAATTGTAAATGTGTTTCTACTAACACAAAGTAGCAAAAGCGTATATCAAATCAGCCTTACCAGAAAGTCTCGCGAAAGCGGAGAACATCATTGATGCCATGTCCGAAGAATGGCCCAACCGTCTGTCTGTTTTCCTTCTCAAGCTCGACTTAATTCTTGAACAATCACCAGACTCCACAGACATGACAGCTTATTGTCAGATCATTCTACAGATGATCGACGTAACACAGTTTACAGAGACAACCTTCAAGGTAGTATTAAACAGAATCCATGTTCTTGTGTCAAAAAACGCGGCGGGACTTGCATGCGATTGTCTCGACACCTTGATAAGTAAGAGGTTGCTCCCAATGGAGCGTGAAGATTGGCTGGATAAAGCATTCATAACACGAGTATATGTAACAATCCAGCATAAATTTACTCACGACGAGAGTGCAATCGCAAGTTTGCACTCTCTTCTGGATACAATAGCGAAGCAGTTGCAAAAGACCTTTAACCAAACGTCCACTCATGCTGCGCAGCTACTTCTATGGAGGGTATCGGAGACGCTTTTCGTCCAAGGGAAGTACCATCTGTCTAGTGCATGGTGCCACATAGGGCTCCATATGGCTTTCGACAAGTCTGGAGAGCTGAACTACGCAAAGATTTCGAGGTAATAGCTGCTCCACCAGAGGAGCTGACTAGGGATAATAATAAATTTAGACGAATTATTATGTGCTGCATTCAGACTAAGGAGTACGGAAAAGCGGCGGAGGTTTTTAATGCAATGCCAGAGTCCGGAAAGAACTCTCCACTCTCACGCTTTTTGATGTTCAAGGTTGCGTTACGAACTTCGGATGATGATCTTGGTGAGTGAATTTCTTTCAAAGGAACCTAGACTCTCTGGTTGACAGACGCTTCACTAGCTTTAACTTGCCTTAAAAGTATCTCCGAAAATCCAGACACTGACCAAAAACTATTATATGCATGTGCTCTGGACAGTCAGGAAGTTGGAAATAGGAAGCTTGCGCTGCGAACGTTACAGTTGATTCTAGATGGGCTGGAGACATTTTCATACGAGGCTTCAAATGCGCCAGTTCTCCTCCGATGTCTCATACGATTGACCATGACAGAAATTGAAGGGACTAGGGACGCCAAAAACAATATCGAATCGCTCTGTACCCTATACGAGAAAGGTAACTGGATACTCCGAGTGGCATCAAATGCATGGATTAGCTAATATGGGGCACCTCAGCTTTGAAGCATGCTAAGAGATCAAGGCAAATGGCCCAAACAGTTACCGGCGTTGCTGGAGGTAAGCAGATTTTCGATATTAAGGAATTGGATTGGTTTTCCCGGAACGGTTACAACTTGGGACTTCGAGGCATTGTGGAATGGAGCCCGGCTACAACCCTCCGAATATTCAATGCCTGTACTGGGTTTACAAGGCTATATCCAGAGGACATAGAAGCTTCGAAATTTGCGGAGATTATCCGTATACGGTTGTTATGTTTCTACCTTTGCGCGGCACTCTGTACCGAAATAGCTCGCATGGCCGACAACCTTGAGAGTAAGCTGCAGCACTATCTGCTTACGAGGAATCATGTGGAGAATTTTCGTGTGCTTCTCGGTGAGTGGAGTAGAAGAATGGAACATGGGCTCGACGACATCAAGGATAAGTTAGATATACTACTACCCTTCGACTTTGAAGGTGCGGTAATGTTAAAGAATTGGGAAGTACTCGGTCAGTTGATCGATGAAACCATATTATTGGACAAAGATACCATTCTGGGGGTCATGGCGGATATAGTAGTCAGTTCAGGTGCACCGGAGAACATAATATTGCTTGTCTTGAAGAAAATTTTAGACTACTTAGTTACCGTTACGGATACCAACTTGAACAAGCTGGCACGCTGGATCAGATACACGGTATGATTGCCTCTCATTTCTGGGTTTTTCGTGGCTCACATTTTCAAAGGTACAGTTCTCTTTGGTCAGGGACTCCAGAACAGCAGAAGCCATAATATCCCAAGCAATAGAGCTTGCCAGAAACGCAAAGGCAGATAATGTGTATCCTGAAGACGAATTGAATTGGCTCACAGGTAAGACAATAGATCATTGCTCTGTGAGGCTGTAAAGGTACATCTTAACGATCGCGCAAGCAGCCACTACGTGGAACAAATCTGTCGATTTCACTTGGTATGTGTCCTGTATTCTTTGCCAGAGGGTTGCTTCTTACCAGAGTTCAACAGTACCTCGGACGAGACAAATGCAAAACGGTTTTCAAACCATGCCCTTGCACTGGCTGGGCTGTTGAAGGACAAAACGCTGCAAAAGTATATTCAGGGAAAATTATTACAGGTCGGATGAAGGGACTGCGGAATCAATAGAAGTGAGATGTATTGCAAGACGAGCAATGTTAACGCTGGATGCGTTGGTGCAATCGCGTCTTGTGTTTGGATTTACGGGGTCGGTATGTTTGTATATCTCTTAACCCTGCGTACTGGTACATGGCAGGCCTGTAATCATCAGTGGTGCCTGAATTTCTACTCTAACTCCCTAGTCGCGAGTACCATATTATATATTTGACCATCCCCTCGGGGTAATTTTTTCGACGAATGGGAGTAATAATCCCTGCGCGTGATCGACAGCTAACTGTGCCTGTCCAATCATAGCGCTTGACCAACTCGACTGAGCACGGACCCTGTATTTGTAGCGGCTCGGCCCGCGCCACGCGAACGTGATGCATTGTTTCAGTGCTCAGACATCAACACCAAATACAACATCTCGCGATATCGTATGAGTCACAGCCAACTCTGCTGTCTACGATGTGGGGATGAGAACCCGCTGTAGAGCGAGATGGAATTAGGGCAGTAGAGTTGTAAATCTAAATTAATTGGGAGAGTGGGTAGACCTCTTGCACTTTCAATGTAAATGTGTGAATGGCCCCCCAACCAGCCTTGATTCAGTTTGGTATCAGCGTCCCCGCACCCCACAACGTTAACTTTATTCCTACTTCCAAGCCCTGTCAGCTCCTCTTCCTCTCCCTCTCTCCTTCCCTCCCTCCATCTCATATCAAGTACTCCACTCGTAACCCTCGACAATAACAAGGGATTATTTCGATCTCGCCTTTACCCACTACCTCAACCCATCTTTAACTGACTCTCTACATTATCTATCTCACCAGAGCTTACCATCTCCGGTGACGGCATTAACATGAAACTCTCAGATTGTGTCAACTTCGCTCGTACTGGCACTTGTCAAAGGCAGGACTGCCCTTATCGTCATGTCGACTACACCCTTGATAAAGGATTTTGCAATCAATTTGAAGCTTCTAATGGAACTCACTGCCATAAAGGTATCGGTATGTAACTTATTTCCCTGATTCACGTCCAGGTTCTTGTCGCAGTCTGCAGATCTCTGTTTTTAAACATTGCTGACAATTCACTAGACTGCAGATATATTCACTGCAGTACACGCCTCAAGCCATGCAACAGGTTCAACAATGGCTCTTGCTGCAAATCCGCTTCAACGTGCCTCTACTCTCATCGCAAATATGTTGCTAGGCTAGTGTTTATTCAACAACCTCCGCAAAACACTAACCATTACAATCTCCAGGTCAGCACTTAATGATGAAATATATGGTGCAGGTTGGCAGATACTAATACTCAAGCCTTGAGTGTAGAACAAAATCCAAGGCCATAATAACGTTACTACTACTCCAATGCGCAATAACAATCCTGTAAATGGTTTTAATAATCCTTTGATGGGAATTTCCAACTTGCAGCCTGTACGAGTCTTGCAACAGAATTTCATCTATCAGCCGAACCATAATCTCCAAGGAGGTTGGCTCAATCACAACCAGAGTAAGCCCATGCGCAAAGAAACCAATGCAACCGCGTTCCAGAAGCTTCAGCACAGCAGGCGCCATGGCATGAAGGGCATCGTTGATGCAACAGAAGCGAAGGAATTGACAGGCAGTAACCATGTTATTCCCCGAAACAGCTTCAGAAACGACGATACTCTGGGACCCGAATTAGACTCCCAAGGGGAGATGGCTGTGAACTCGAATGGAGTAAGTCTCCTTAAGCTACATCGCTAGCCTTAACTAGCGTACAAAGGATGTTGACGGGCACCAGGCACATACATCGACGGGAATCAGTATTGTCAAATCAAAGTCATCTTCTCCCCAAGCCATTGAAGCTTCTAGGTCCGTTCCAACACCGCAGCCAGAGGCCAAAAGTTCTCTCTGTCAACCTGTCACTGAAGAAGAGATGCAAAAATTTAAAGAAAGAGCCAAGGCGTCTTTGGTCAAACTTGGGGTCCAGGCCTCACCTACCAAGGCAGACCTCAAAGAGCTTAGACAGAGAGTATTGGACTCTATGTCTCCTAAGCCTGAAGATAGAAAGGTTTCTTACAAACTCCACAATCACCTGGAGGCTGTACTAAAAAACTTCCAGGAAATGTCAGAAGACATGATCCTAGATGAGAAGCCTGCGGAGGAGAACCTTGCGGAGAACAGCACAGACAGTCCCAAGGTTTGTACTTGTTGAGAAGAAGTGAGCTCCATTGCTAATCTCCACCATAGGTTATTGTGGCAGAAACCAGCGAAACTGCCTCTACAACTGAGGACGAATTCGAGCTAGACTTATCCGAGGAGGATGTATTTAATTATGAATGTGGTAGCAGCTCGGCTACATCTTTGCCGACCAAGAACACCCCAGACACTACTCCACCAAGTTCTCCTATCAATAAGAGAACCTTTTCGGATGCGTCTTTCGAAAATGACGAAGAAAGGGACGGGAAAAGGAGCAAGGTGGATAAAGTGGAACAGGTGGTTTCGTTTCAAGCTCCCGTGATGACCTATAGCTCTGATATGGAAGACACGGTGGACTGGGGCTTCGAAGACGATGACATCTGTTAAAGCATTGGGTGGTTTTCATTTTTGGAGGGCGTATGGGATCCTATAATTTTTAGCCCTTGTTACCTTCTCTGCACTTTTACATCACGATACCACAGAATATATGAATGATGAATGAATGATGCTGGTTGGGTTGTCTTTTGTGTTCAGCTACTTGTAGATAGAGTATAAGTGTATAAAGTATGGCTGTAGGGCTGCATGTCCGACTGCTCTCGTAGACCAACATTTGCCTCACCGGCAGGCTCTTTCGCAGCCAATGTCTGACGTGACGTGAGGTGATCAAACCTACTTAATATGTGATGGCTACTGATGGTCGCCAGATAGCTTCGAGTCACACTAAGCACAGAAAGCTGGTGAGTAACGGCAAACCTGAACGTTAGCTGCAGATTTTGCTACGTTGGAGACTAAATTCAGAATGAAAAGGTGTAAATGAGAAATACAAAACTCGATCTAGACATCAATAGATTGGGCCCGGAAGACTGCCGACCAGCGTGGTGGGCGTGTTATATGGGGAAAGACATTTATCTACCGTCAGCTATTGGTGACTGCTTCGTATGGTATTCCAAATATCATTTCAACCAAAGGTGTGAGTGAAGAAAAAAAAATAGGACATTGTTCATCATCTCACAAGAGAATAGAATAGGAGTGCCAAATAAACAACCAATCCCCCCCAAAAGCCCATTTCGCCCGCGCATGTGTCGAAATTGAAAAACAAAACGAGAGAACCTGCAGCATACAAAAGAAACCGTCAAACACCCACCCGCCACTACCTGCGCTATAGCTTACAACTAATCACAACGAGTTTTGCAACTACAAATCTCCCCGGAATCCTCTCTACACACACCTCTGCCAGCCTGTGTCGTTCGTTAGTTGTAACCGAGCAGTGAGGTGGGGAGGGGGGATTATATATGTACCTGGCAATCCGCACCCAAAGCCCACAAACAGATACAACAAAAATGCACACACAAACACCAGCAATATCATAAGCTTGGTATTCTTCCACCACATGCGTCTCCTCAGACCTCTAGAGCGAACCCTAAACTCTCGCGCGCCCGTCTGCAACCCCGCTGTCTTATCGACCAACAGATCGATCCGCTCCCCGCGCTCCAGCACGCGCTCGATATTCTCCGTCATGATGCCGCGCACACTTTCGATCTCGCGCTGCGCCTTGGCCACAACGTCTTCGTTCTCGCCGCCCTGGGAGAACTGGGCCATGGTCGCTTTGAGCGTGTTGTTGAATTCGGCGCAGCCATACGGTGGGGCGTCCGCGAGCTGGGAGACGGTGTACCGTGAGGTGAAGAGCCGCTGGATCTCGAGGAGATAGCCGAATGGGAGCTTGCGGGTTACGGTGGCGGGGGAGATGACGAGGAAGGTTAGGCCCGAGGGAAGGTCTGAGGAGGAGGCGGTTGCGATGAAGTGGATCTGGGTTGGTGTTAACCTATACCGGGGGGGGGGGATGCTACGGTACGTACGTTATGCTGGCCATGCGTGTAGGTCAGTTTTTGAGCGGCAGTGTGCGAGATTTTGGGGAGGATTATTGCGGCAAGTGAGGATGCGTTGAGTGAGGCCGTTCCGGCCGGTGAATGTTCGCTTAAGATGGTGGTGCCGGCGGCGATGCAGGAACTGAGAGGTCAGTATTCGGGTCGGATAAATGGGTAGAACGTTGGAGCATGTGGTCGTCGCACAAGGGGGCTCGTACTATAGCAGAGGTGCTGACGAGGACGCCATGGTTGATGATAATTGGAGGATTGTAGGGTGATTTGCGAGTTACTTGAGGATTTGATGGCCGTGGTTGTTGAAGGATGTGGATGTGCAGTTTGTATGAGCGAGCTGAGAGGCTGAAGGTTGGAGCTTGAGGTTTGGAGGTGACGACATGACATGGCTCGGCTTCGCTGTGGGAAGCTGCATATGCCGCGTCAACGTAGCACGCTAGACATTTAAGTAGGTATGCACTCGGTACAGGGGAAGGTACGCTTTACTGGTGCGCGGCTTACGGAGACCAAGAACGCACAGCAGCCAATGCATTTTATGCTTTTGAGGTTTGGACGAGTTGGCCAATGACATGCATCCCACACAGCCAGTGGTTCTACACCGAGCATCATACGAAGAGTATAAAGCCACAAGCGACAAAGAATGCTCGAGCAAGGACACTCTCACCCTTTCATACCGATATATCATACACAAGCAGCCGCTCCAAATTATTCAAAGTTATCCTAAGACTGGCACCTGCCAATCAACCCTCAAGTAACAAACGCCGTGACACCCCTCACGCCCTATACCCGCGCTACAGCATAATAACTCTCACCCGCTCGCTATGCATTAATGGTGAAACCTTGCAAAAGGAAGATAATGCTGGACAACATTAGGTATCCGCCTTTAATATAGTATCTACCATGTCTGATAAAGGACCATAGAAGTCTTTGCCCGACTCGAGGTTGAACTCTTTGATGAAGAGAACGTAGTGTTTGAAAGAGGTATTCATGTGTGGATCTAGACCGAGAGCCACAATCACAGGGTAATGATGGCAGTAGATGTGGGCATAAACACGGAAGAGACGCTTCACTAGCTGGCGCACGGTTGATTGGAAGTTTTTTGGGAAGTGGACACCTGAGGTTGAGTAAGCACCGAAATAGTACCCCTATAGTTGGGGTTGGAACGTACCAATCCGCGATGGGAACACCTGCTCGTTATCAATATAGGATTGAACCCAAGCCATCAAATGCTCGATATACTCGGGAGCTGGCATTTTCGTGGGCCGTTTATACTTCCCTTGGTCTTGCCAGAGGTACTCGAATCTGAGCAGCAATAAGCTTTACTGTCCGCGGGCACGTTGTTTAGGCTCATACTCGTCTGTAGCTTTCATCTCGGGGCAAGTAGTTGGGGAGCAGAATTCTGTAATCGATCCGTACTGTTACATACGTCAGCGCATGCGTACATATTTGTTGTGTTAGGAGAGACAGTTGTACTAAGAGATTGATTTGGTTGTAGAAATCAACAACTAAAGCCTGTATCAGTGTGCTGATCTGAGCTTGATTGCGAAAGGTTTGTATACCATTGACCGCCAACCATTCGTCCAAATCCTCCCCTTCAGGAAGCTTGACAACTTTCCGCAAGCTTCCAGATCCCAGGGTCTGCTCTGCATATTGGCGCAGTTGATAGCTACTGGTGCCGCGAGTTGAGGACTTTGGTTTGAATGGAGCGCGCGTCTTTTGGTTTCTGCGGCCAGTATGTTAACAGAGACGCAATAGGGGGCGCGGGCTACTAACATTGTGTTGATGAACGAAGTCATGATTGTTTCGGATGAGATCTTGAAAGCCGATTCGACAGGATTGTTGGATCAAAGACACTTGATAGGCCGAAGCTACGGACTGCGGGGTTCGACGGCGGCGTGTGCGGTGTGATGTTGGTGTCGAGTAGCGTCGTCAAGGCAACGAGAGATCGATGAATCGATCGCGCTAGCAGTTAAGATCTTGTACTACCATAGAGGACTTGAGAGTCATCCACCCCGCAGAAGCAAACAAAAGCTACACCGAGATAGAGCACAAGAAAACAAACAATGTCAGACTTCTTTGACAACCTACTTTCTCTCGAAGAAGAGTGAGCAGCTATCCCGTGCCGGTTTGTTCGTCCTCTAACATTCACATAGCTTTTACGCAGAAGGGCATGCTCTCGGCCTGGCGGATGGAGAAAGAGCTGGACGCACTGAGGGGCGCACTTTCGGTCTCGAGAAAGGCTTCCAAAAGTTCATCGAGCTCGGTCGACTCCAAGGTCGCTGCAGCGTCTGGAATGCACGGGTCGCACCCGCCACCAATTCCCCTGCCGAAGGAGCAATTATCGCAAACACACGTGCGCAAAAGAACATTCAGGTGCTTGCACTGTTGTTGACGAATCCACCCTTCAAGAACACAGAGGAGTCAGTCGAGGAAGTCGAGGAGACTCTAAAGCGCGGAAGGGCGAAAGCCAAGGTGCTGGAGAGAATGTTAGGCGAGAAAGACGAGGGGAGAGAGGTCCAGAACGATGGAGAGCAGAATATTGAGGATTTAGGGAAGGGGACGCAAACTATTGCTGATCTATGAGGGCACAGCCTTGAGTCATAGGCATAGTGTGTTCCTCTGGGTTAGGCATATCCAGTATCCAGTTCTCCGTATGCGATTCACCAGCAAGTCACATTGGTTTTGGCTGGAAAGTCATCGGAACTGCTCACAGATGGCAGAGCTCGGCGAGTTTTGGGAATAATGTTAGTATGGGATGTCAAAGCAAGAGGAATAGGTAGCCAAGATAGACACGAATGGGCTACTCGGGAATGTGACAATGGCGTGAAATATTGCATCCGCCCTTAGGCCATACTGGGACACTGCTCTTGCAGTCATTTTTGTGAAATATAATCACAGCTGCCTGTAAAAGATCATAATTTTCACGCAGTACAGAAGTGTGATGGACCAAAGTAGCTGGTCAAACTGCCTATACATATTTAGACCCGTAAACTGTAAAAATACACGACAAAGAAACCCATTAATGATCTCGCTTTCCGGGCTCTGTCAGTTTTTCGCGCAAGCGCGGTGCCGAGCAAGCTTGCGAGTAAGGCGAAATGAACAACCCATTAACGTAAAAGCAAACACGAGCAACCAAAACACAAACCCCACGCCTTGTCCTTTAATGCCCGCGTATTTAGAATCGATATTTCTCCTTCTTCCGCTTTGCATTTTCCTCCTCCCGCTTCTGCCGCTTCCGACTCTCCTGGGCAATCATATCACTAAGATCCTCCTGGAACTGGGAGCCTTGTCGCTCGCGTCGTTGCTCCTCCTGAGCAATTTCATATCGTCGCTTAATTGCTTCGGAGGTCAACCCATCCTCCTCCAGTTGACCAGGGTCGAGGGCAACATCAATGTCGCCAGGCTTCTTCCTCTTTAAGCAATAAATTAGCAATTTATCGGCTGTCTGTTGTGCCGGAATATTAGGGGCTAACCTTTCTGTCTTCTTGCCCCAGAACAGGCAGATTGGCATTCTTTGAAATATCATAAGCCCGCTCACCACCAAAGAAACCTTTGGACTTGATCTGGTGCTCTGGCAAGACTTGGTACAGACTTCGTCTCTCAATATCCTCCTCCGTCTCGGTGCCATCTCTACGTTTCCGTAATTCAAATTGGTCCACCGCTTCAAACTCGCTTGGTACGTTGGAAACCATACCGCTGGGAGTCTCCATTCCACCAGGTGTTTCAAGACCACGTGTAACATTCTCTTCTTCTTCCTCTTCCTCTTCGTCCTCTTCTTCCTCTTCCTCACTCTCCTCCTCCTCTTCTTGTAGCTCTCCCCATAGTGTCTTCTCTACCGGTTCTCCGGTCTGGGCCGGTGCCTGCGGTTGAAGAACTCCAAAGACATCACCATACAACGGGCGGTTGTACTCGTCCGTTGGTGGCTTTCCGTATCCACCAGGGTGAAATCCCCACTGAGCCCCTGGCGGAATAGGTGCATTGAGGCCTGGGATCTTGAGAGATGGATATGACGGAGGTGGTCCGAAGCGTTGCATGTTGATTAACCATGGCGGAGGTGCGCCAGGGGGGATATTAAGTGCTTCTTTCAATTCCTCTGATAACTCGCCCGGTCGACGGCCTTTCAAATTCGTTTCGTATTCCTTTCCCTCATAGTAAACCTCTCCGTACATCGTTAATGTTGGTTTCGTCTGGAAACGGAAGAATGCATCATGCAGCTTTTGGTAATCGATATCAAGCTTGCCCATTTTCGGTTGTACTCGTTCCCGCATCTTGGATTTGAGTGTTTGGTTCTCCTCCTTCTCCCGTACAGAATCGCGCATCTCCATGATTCCAGTATCTTTGATGAACTTGGGGAGTTCGAATGGTGCCTTTTCGATACCACGTTTCGACGACAAGTATTCGCGTTTCAAGGACCAATGAGTTGGCACAGGAACGCAGTTGCGATAGGATTTAAGATGGACTAGCAATCGCGGATCGTTCGCTGATGTGTCCGTCCATTCTACCGTTTCCGGGCGCTTTACTAGTGCCTTTAACTCGGCAACACTTAGTTTGTTGCGCGCCTTTCGCGCTTTCTTGCTGAGTTTGGGTTCTTCTTTCTCTTCGTCGTCCTCGTCTGGAATATTGTCATCTTCCTGATACATCACTTCGCCCTTTTCTTCCTCAATCTGGGCGTCCTCCTGCACACGGAATCCGTCAGTATGAGTCCTGTTCGACCGGGCGCATTGCAGTACACCCTCCCTCTTGGTTGGCTGTGAACTCACATTGCTTGCTCTGAATCTATCCAGGATCCTTCTGTACTCGTTAAAGTTTGGGTCACTTTCATCGATTCCCAGGTCTTCGAGTTCAAACTCGGGAATTTCATCGGGGGTGATAATAGGTTGTTTTGCTTCTGGTCGTTCACTCTCCTGGAACGCGCGCAGTTTAGCGACGTGAGCAAATTTCAACGAGCATGCGCGACCTACCGACTCACTTTCCGACTCACTCGCTGATACCACGCTACTCTCACGCGACGATTGCTTCTGTTGCCTCTTCTTCACTCGTCGCAGCTGATTCTTGCTGAGCTTCTGCTTGGGTTTAGCAACTCCGTTTGCGACCGGAGTCTCCGGTGTTTCTGTGGCAGTAACCATGGTACAGACCGTTATGCCCTTGGTACGATTTCGTGTTGGATGGGAAGCGGGTGCTAAATAGTGTAGCGTTGGTGAGGTAAGTTGGAGAGGTCGACCGTTTAAGGTAGTTCACGTTTTTTTGATTCTAGTCATTACCCGGCTCTGTGAGTACAATCGCTGGAGCTCAGCACTGACACGTGCCCGCTAGAGGGGATGAAAAGCATGGTCCTGTAGGCAGCACATACTATAGCAAAAAGCCCCTGTTATTTGCTCCGCGTGTATGCTGTATATAAACGTCTACCATCATTCAAATTTAAAAGGAACCAGCCCAGCAGCACTCCAGCACTTGAATTCAGAACGACGACCTCCTACGCAAACCTTCCCAACGAATAACATAGGCCCATTGCTACTGTATTTATTGGTTACTTACCTTTAAATTCAAGTAGTTTCTCAAAATGTCCATTGGTGGATACTGTACTCTAACTATGTATAAGAAATCAGCAACAGATAACCAGTAGACGGCCTAAAAGCCCAAACTAGACACTCAATCAAATGACCAATTTGCATTGACCCAGAGTATGGGGTATTCCAATATAACAGACACGACCAGCACGAGCATAAGGAGAATGGCAGCAACATGGTTCCCCATAGAATGAAGGGATATTTACAACCCCATAGGAGACTTGAAGTTTTTCCAGCGAGACCCAACGCATTAACGGCAGTTAATCCACAGGATAGAGCTGCGGCAAGGGAGACACGAACGAAACAAGAGCAGTCATAACATAAATCGTAAAGTCATTCCCAAGCGATCGCTCATCGCTTCCTCTCGAAATAAGAGCTGGTTCCCATAAAGGCGATGCTCTGATCCATAACCCATTCACCAACGTTGAGGTACTTGTCGATGGCAGAACGGATGTCCTTTGATTCAATCTTTTCGGTTTGTAAGCTGGGACTGTGTCAGTTTCAGCCTTCCGATACCAAAATTCGAATGCGGCTGGGATCGTGGGGGGCATACGTGAGCCCGGTTGAGCGTTTCACTCCAGCGAGGAAGGCCGAGAGGAGGATGACGTCGAAGCCATAGTGAGCTATTTTTCCAAGCTGTAATAGGTCAGTGTTGGTCCAGTAATCTAAGCGGAATGGTACTTACAACCATGATGATAACGGTGAGGCTAATATAACGAATAAGCTGTGGGGAGTCTTGAGGCGGCAATGGAATTATTCGTATCTAAGATGGGTAGGTAGATACAGTGAGTGAGTTGTAGACACATGCATGGGGTACTGCTCGAAGGCTAGGGTTCCCGCGGCAGCTGACAGTGAACAAGGATCCAATGAGGCTCTTCCTTTTTCGAGACTAACAGTACTTCGGGGTTCGTAGAGTACCGCATTGTTTGATCCACTAACAAAACTTCATATCATGTAGCACGTGACAGCGCTAACAATGACAAAGTAAACTTTTGCAAACCTTCTTTACTTCCTTCGCCGTCCCATCCTTTTTGTTTACGACTATTCTGCGCAATGCCGCCTCGAAAAGCGCCGACTGCTGTACCATCACGGCCTGCGAGAGTCGCGAGCTCTGTAGCTGCTGAAGAGCAGAAACCCGCGAAAAAGTCGACAGGCTCATTCGATGAGCTCCTACAGACATACTACAAGGGAAAGCACCTGACAGACTCAATAAATACTGCAGAGGATAAATGGACACTTCTTCCAGCGTTTTTGAAAGTGAAAGGACTGGTCAAGCAACATATTGACTCATTCAACTACTTTGTGGATGTGGAATTGAAGAAGATTGTCAAGGCCAACGAGAGGGTTGTGAGTGATGTCGACCCTCAATTCTTTCTACGGTACTGTTGCCAACTGGACACATTATTGGTACCTTATCTAACGGACCCAGGTATACGGACATCCGTGTGGGTATGCCACAGCGCATGGATCTCGAGAGCGATGCTGAAATAACGCCCAACGAATGCCGGTTACGAGACTTAACTTACGCGGCGCCAATATACGTTGACATAGAGTATGTCCGAGGTAAACAGATTGTTCGGCGGGCTGGTAACTTTATTGGCCGATTACCAATTATGCTGCGCAGTAACAAGTGCATTTTATATGGAAAGGACGAAGCAGAAATGGCGCGCCTGAATGAATGTCCCTTGGACCCAGGCGGATACTTTGTTGTCAATGGGACAGAGAAAGTCATTCTGATCCAGGAACAATTGAGCAAGAACCGCATCATTGTGGAGAGCGAGCCGAAGAAAGGCATAGTGCAAGCATCAGTCACTAGGTAGTCAACACAGCACACTGAGTGTCCTCATGCCGTTGCTAATACATTGAGTTAGTTCCACACATGAGCGGAAGTCTAAGACATACGTTTTGACCAAAAAGGGATGCATCTACTTGAGACATAACTCTTTTTCTGAAGATATACCCATAGTAGCTGCTCTTAAGGCTATGGGTATTCAATCCGACCACGAAATTCTCTTACTTGTAGCTGGAACCGATATGGTCTACCAAGATACTTTCTCGATAAATTTCGAGGAATGTTCCAAACTCAAAATATTCACACAGCAGCAGGCTTTGGACTATATTGGTACCCGCACAAAAAAGAACAGACAATCAATAGCCCAGAAGCGAACGCCTGCTCGGGAAGCAATGGAAGCTCTGGCCACTATCGTGATAGCACACATATCTGTGGAGAATCTGAATTTTAGACCTAAGGCGTTATACATGGCTTTCATGACCAGAAGGGTACTTCAGGCTATGACCAACCCAGCCTTAGTAGATGACCGAGATTATGTTGGAAATAAGCGATTGGAACTGTAAGTCTTGTATCTAACGTTGCTCTAGATATTATATTAACACATTAAAAGGGCTGGTCAGCTATTATCACTTTTGTTTGAAGATCTCTTTAAGAAGTTCAATAGCGATATGAAAGTAAGCATCGACAAAACACTAAAGAAGCCAACTCGGACCTCAGAATTTGATGCACAGCCACTGTTGGCGAATGGGGCTTCGTCTATAACTCAAGGGATGAATCGGGCAATTTCCACAGGAAATTGGTCTTTAAAACGTTTCAAGATGGAGCGCGCTGGAGTTACGCATGTTCTAAGTCGTCTATCATACATCAGTGCGCTAGGTATGATGACGAGAATCTCGTCCCAATTTGAAAAGACACGTAAAGTTTCTGGACCCCGTGCTCTCCAGCCTTCTCAGTTTGGAATGCTGTGTCCTTCGGATACTCCTGAGGGGGAGGCATGTGGTTTGGTGAAGAATTTAGCTCTGATGACCCATATAACGACTGATGACGAAGAAGAACCCATAAAACAACTGGTATTTGCATTGGGTGCTGAAGATGTTACGCTTGTCAGTGGCTATGAGTTATATTCTCCTGGAGCCTACATCATCTTCATCAACGGTACCTGCTACGGTCTCACTCGGTATCCCAAGAGGTTCTTAGAAACGTTCAGAAAGCTTAGGAGGTCGGGCAAGATATCAGAATTTATCAGCATTTATATCAATCACCACCATTACGGTGTCCACATCGCCACCGACGGAGGAAGAATCTGCCGGCCGCTGATAATCGTCGAGAATAAACGGTCGAAGGTCACGTCACGACACCTCAAGGTATGTACACTTCTTTATTTAGCGTATTAACTTGACATTATTCTAGAGTTTATTAGGGGGAAGAATGACTTTCGAAGATTTTCTCAAGCGGGGATTGGTTGAATACGTTGATTGCAACGAGGAGAATGATTCGCATATTGCCATCTACGAACACGAGATCAGTGACACTACTACACACATTGAGATTGAGCCCTTCACCATCCTCGGTGCTGTAGCTGGATTGATTCCTTATCCTCATCATAACCAATCGCCCCGTAATACATACCAATGCGCTATGGGTAAGCAAGCAATAGGTGCGATTGCTTATAACCAGTTTCTGCGCATCGACACGCTGCTGTATCTTATGGTTTACCCGCAACAGCCGATGGTGAAAACGAGGGCTATCGAACTGATCCAGTACGATAAGTTGCCTGCCGGACAGTCGGCGATTGTTGCCGTCATGAGTTATTCTGGTTATGATATCGAGGACGCCCTGGTATTGAACAAGGCATCAATTGATCGAGGATTCGGACGTTGTCAAGTTTTCAGAAAATACACCGCAACACTGAGAAAGTACCAGAATGGATCAGTCGACCGTATTGGAGATATCAAAAGAGAAGTCAATGCTTCCGGTGAAACTGCGCCGATAAAGAAACATGCTGCCCTGGAAGCCGACGGTCTAGCAGCAGTTGGAGAAAAGATTTCGGACGGTGAAGTTTTTGTTAACATGCAGTCACCTGTCAATACCGCAGATACACCCCAATTGCTCAGCGAGACCCGTCCACTTGAGGAGTACAAGGATGCACCGATGAAATACAAGCTCGCCGATCACGCATATATCGACAAGATCATGATTTCCACTGCAGAGAACGAACAGACCCTTATCAAGGTGTTAACTCGCCAAACAAGACGTCCGGAATTGGGTGACAAATTTTCGTCCCGTCACGGGCAGAAGGGTGTTACTGGTATCATTGCTCAGCAAGAGGATATGCCTTTTAACGACTTAGGTATGACGCCGGACGTTATCATGAACCCTCACGGTTTTCCGTCTCGTATGACAGTAGGAAAAATGATAGAGCTGCTTTCAGGAAAGGCAGGTCTTTTCAATGGCAAACTGCAATATGGAACAGCTTTTGGTGGAAGTAAGGTTGACGACATGGCAAAGATTCTGGTCGATAATGGCTTCAGTTACTCTGGCAAAGACTTTGTTACATCTGGTGTGTTTCATGAGCCGCAGGCGAAAACTAAGATGCTGACTGGTTTGTGTGCGCAGGAATCACCGGAGAATCATTGGAAGCTTATATCTTCTTTGGTCCGATCTACTACCAAAAGTTGAAGCACATGGTTCAAGATAAAATGCACAGTCGATCTCGTGGGCCCAGGGCCGTGCTCACCAGGCAACCTACTGAAGGTCGTTCGAGGGCTGGTGGTTTGCGTTTAGGAGAGATGGAGCGCGATTGTTTGATTGCATATGGAGGTATATTTACCAACCTACACATTCTTTTGCATGCTGTTACCAGGGACTGATATGTCTATAGCCTCGCAATTGCTTCTGGAACGTCTTATGCTTTCATCTGATGTGCACGAAGTCGATCTTTGCGAGCAATGTGGCCTGATGGGATACAGTAACTGGTGTACGACCTGCCAGAGCTCAAAAGCAGTAACAAAAATGAAGATTCCATATGCAGCAAAGTTGCTAATACAAGAGTTATTGAGTATGAATGTTCTATGTAGGATACGGTTGAAGGATAAATTCCCGTCGACTGTGTAGGACATGTGGGAAGCGAATGTCGGTTTGTGGTGTGATTTGAGTAGCATATTGTAACTAGTTGCTTTGACGGCGTTGGATTGGTTCGATATAAATTTGATTCCCAATTGATGGTACCAGTGGGCGTGACAGCTAGAGCAGGATATGCTCTGCACAAGGAGGGTTCAAAAACGATGTAATGGCTCTATTACACAGCACTAAACAAAGTGTACATTACAGATCTCCCTTTAAGCGTTCTTCATGCCCTCTCACTTCCCCTCAACCGAACAGCCTGACCGAATTTCTGCAGTTTTGTCAAAAGTTGGTCACCCTGCTTCACAACTTCATTGTACTGCCTGTTCTTGTCATCAGGTCTATTGGTCTCAATCACACCATTGACTCGGTCAATGGTGCAGTTGAGCTTTTTCGACGGAATGAACTTAGATAAATCACTACGATAGATTAGCCAAAGTATCTCACCACGAAGGACACGTATATTACCGGTCAAGCCAATCCACAGACACACCGAACTGATCTGCCATGTTTTGCAGAGACACAACGCGGTAGCTCTCAAGAAGTTGAGTATATGCGTGCCGTCTCATCTCACGGACAAACCTATGCAAGGTTAGCCTAATCCTCCCAAAATATCACTCGCAAAACCTACCAAGGCTTGTGCTCAGCCAACACACGATCCCGGCTCAAGAATTTCTCCTCCACTTCGGCCAGAGAGAGAAAGAAACTCTTATAGTCACAAGTGTAGAAGCTATTTATTAGAGTTTCTAGGCTCTCGTAGCCTTCAGTATTCCCAATATTGGCCATTTCAACGTCATCACCACTTGCTGGTGTCTGTTTGCTTCCTAGCACAGCCAGCACTTCTGCGGAATCCACAACCTTCTTCTTGAAATCAACCCGGTCCAAAGATATTGTTCCGGCAAGAACTGCATACAGCACAAGTGAAGTGTATGTACACACTTCCGTAGAGGTGAAAGTGGAGAGCGATTCTAAGAGCAGAGGTGCTGCATCTGTGAAATTCCGAATTGACAGCAAGTGAAGTCCATTGTAAGATTTGAGGCGATTACGACGGTCCCAGTCACCACCGCTCTCGACCAGCCTACAAATCAGGGATTAGAATAGTGAAATAATCGACCATAGAACAAAAGACGTACCGCTGCGCGCGCTCAATATTCTTAGCTACGCCGTGCTTATCGTCAAAGAACATTTGCATCCGGATCATGGCGAGTACAATGTCAATTTTGGCACCGGTAGAAGCGGTTTTTGTCAAAAGCTCCTCGTAGGCGGCCAGAGATTTTTCCTATGGTGTGAAGATTAGCGGGGAAACTTCAGCAGCAACCATCAGGTATTGAACGACGGCAGTCAGAAGGATCTAATAAACATACCTTATCAACAACTCTCGCCCAGAACTCAGCTTTCTTCCCGATAGCCGCCACGATTTCTGATTCCCCTGCCTTTTCCTCCGCCTCCTTCAGCTCTTGGTCATATCCATTAAGCTCATCGTCGTTCTTCTTCTTTAGCTCGTCGTAGTGTGCTTCATCCCATTCTATCTTCCCAGCAAGGATTCCATTACCTTTGTGTGCAAGGTAATAGTATAGCGGTGCTTGTGAGTGTTCTTTGATCGAGGTCGTCAAAACTTTATGCGACGCCGCGTGTTGTGCGGATAAGGTGGGCTGCTGGAGGGTGAAGATGTGCTGTGACAAGAGTAGGTTTGGGTACGATGCGTATTGGGGATCCGAGCCCATGATTGCAATGGTTTGCTGATGGAGGAGCTATAAGAAGGCGGGTGAAGATCGATAGTAATGAAAAAGCAGAGCTTTGGGGATGGAATTGGCGACTTGGTGTTGAGACTGGCGAGCACAGCACATCAAAGGAAGCATAGTGGGGAAGCCGGGTAATTACTAGATTACCGCATTCGGATGACGCTACCCAATTGAGCTTTTGATTCGAGATTCGCTTTCAATACCCACTCCCGCAACAACCTCTCCTACTGTCGTCGTTCCCTCGCAACAATGAGGAGTCAATTTCGACCCCTCGGCATAACTGGAGCACGAATCTGCCACAGTGCGCTCGCCGTACGACCAAATTCCATTGCCAAAGTCTCAGCGCCGGTGGTCACTTTGAGAAATGCTGCTGTGGGCCCGGCAAGGTCCCGCAGACTTCGAGAGGAGGAGGACGAGGATGACAGGCCATGGGAGCTTGATGGCCTCACATCATTGGCTCATGGCGAATTGGATCAGCACCGAGAGGCCAGGCACTATGCCAGAATAGCAGCGTATGAGATGCCACGCCTAGCCCGTAATGCTCCGCTCTCGACACCGGTGGCTCTCGACCAGGTCTAATTGCGTGGTTGTAGAATTGTCAACGCCTTTTGTGCCCCCCACGAGAGCTCAACCGTTACGATTCCGATACACTACCTACATGGGAGAAGAACATCCAGCAGAGTCGAAGGTGGTTCTGGAATTCAAGACAACCAACCTCGTATTGACTAGTGTCGAGAGACGCAAACTTGTCAAACTGGTTGGTTCTCGTTACAACCCCCAAACGAAAATGGTCAAGATGTCTTGCGAAATGTTTGAGCACCAGGCCCAGAATAAACGCTATCTGAGCGATCTAGTCGATAAGCTTCTGGCAGAGGCGAAGGTCGGTAATTTCTATTCGAGCTGTTATATGGTGGATGTTGACTGTGGTGTAGGACCCCATGGATACAATGGAGGATATACCGCCCGACTATAGACATCACAAGTTCAAGGCACCGAATATGAAGATGCCACGGTCATGGCTTGAAGTATCAAAACAAAGGCAGGAGGGACGAGCTCGCAAGAGGAATCCCGCCGTTATCATACCTGAGGAAGCGGTGAGCATAGAAGAGGTCGCAAAATAAAAGGCTTTGGATGCCCATAATGAGGAATTGCTGTATTATAATACGAAGTAGGGTACAACAACTATAGACCCGGCAATCGTATCCTACCTTGCAAAGCCACTATCGTAGAATTTGAGCCCTCTCTAGTTTCGATAACAGTCAACATTTACCAAGTCCCCTATAAACTTGAAGATATGATACATTGATCCAAATATAATACAATGCCAGGACTTGATTCCTTTAACGCTTGACCCAGGCAGGCATCTTGCGAGCTTTGACATGGCCAGGCTTCTTACGTTCGACCATTCTGGGGTCCCGAGTAACACATCCAGCTATTATTTCCGGGTTAGAAAAGCCTCACAATTCGTGACAGGAGCCTTCAAACTCACCTCTTCGCAGCGCCGGTTTTAATGCTGGCTCATGAACTAGCAACGCCCTTGCAACACCCAATGTCATTGCTTCCGCCTGACCAGTCTTTCCACCTCCTTCTACCGTTGCCCAAACGTTATATTTGTCCATGCGAGAGGTCGCAATCAACGGCCAGATAGCACTCTCACGATCGTGCATCCGTTCGAATATTTGGACGAGAGGCTTGCCATTGACGAGAATTTGGCCATCTCCCTCCAAAACCACAACCTTGGCAACTGAAGTTTTTCTACGCCCCAGTCCATATGCCCTTCCAAACTCGTCCAAACTCTTTGGCTTTGCCTGTGACACATTTTGGACCATATCTCTCTTGTACATGTTGAGTGCATTCTTGACTTCATCGGGAAGCACTGCTGGATTGATGCAGTTCAGGCGATCGAGGATGTCGATAATCTTCTTATACTTAGCCGCCTTCACATCTCTACCGACGACACCACGGTATTGAGCCAGCGTCCTCCACTTAGCATGTGGGGCGTTGTCCTTCGGAACCGTTGGAAGTGTCTGATACCGCCTCAGAAGTTCTTGCAAAGCCAACCAATTATCGAAGAAGTCGGCATTACCGGTGAAGTAAGATGCCGAGACAGGTACCAAACGGGTTGTCTCTTTTGTTTGGGACCATGTGGGTGGAGGTGCTGAGTTAAATGAGGAGGAGGGCGTTTCTTCTACGGCAGCTCGTGAGGAGGATGAGGTGGTCAAGAGTCGTAATGGAGTTTGTCGAGGGCCGATGAACAGGCACAATTCAGGGCGAGCAAGCTGCAGAAAACCATTCAATGCTGGCCTATAAGAGCGCCGTAAAGAAGTAACGCCAACCGTCATTGTTGTACTCGTTTGGCGTTGGCAAGCTGAGAGTAAATGGCAGAACTTTTTGGTCTGGTGTAGGGCTTGGCGGCTGTTTGTATCACCAAGCGATAGCGATACACTCGGAATAGCCGACTTTGGCGCGCTAATCCTGTCTTCCTGTACAAGTACATTTACCATTTACACTTGTGTTCTTTTGTGTAGCTCTTCAGGAAAACTCGTTCTTCAGTAAAAGGAAACTAAGATATTGCATTGAATTGCCCAAAGCCACAAATGAAAAACACTGTCTATCCCACATCGTTTTTACCTATTTACTGTGCCTTGGAAGAGACGATTCCTGGTGGAAAAACGAGTTAGATATGGAGTTATATGTATGCTTAAGGGCACCGTGATTCGCGACATACTCTCAACGTCTGCAATGCTTTGCTGCAGGATCTGGTTCAAGGTTTTGGGGCTCTCTAACTCCTTCTTGACCTTGGCAATCAAAGTTTCGGCTAGTTCTTTCTGTTGGCGCTGTTTGACCTGAGCCTCGTACCGGACCCATGAGTCGAGGACAGCCTTGGCCTCACTGGCGAACTGAGTGCGCTGCTCAAGCTCGAAAGCTTGGGCTTCCAACTGAGCGGTCTCCTGTGCAATGATCAGTATCACGGCCGTAGTTCAACTATTACCTCACTGCGGGCTCGGCAATTAAACGTACCTTGGACACCTCGAAAAGGGCTTTCGTGACTTCCACAACGCTACCCATCTGGCCAACAGACTCGATGCGGTCCTCGACAGCCTTCATATGGTCCGCGCGGGCCGAATTCAGGATGTCCCTGATCTTGTTGACCTGGCTAGTGGCCCACTCGGCGTACATGGGACCGGCATACTTCGCAATAGCAGTGAAGATAGAGAGTAGACAGAAAGCAACAATGGTCTCCTCGTTGAGAACGTAAAGTTCGCTGGAGATGGCGGCGATGGAAAGACCAGCAGCCGAAGAGAGGATGGCAGTCTTAGAGATGAGGGAGTTGCCAGGAAGGGCGTCGAGGATGGACTGCGCCTTGGTCTTGGGGTCGGGCAATTGAGAAGGGACGTTCGATTGATATCGGACAGCCAAAGCAGAGGTGAGTCTGGGTAGAGTGGATGCCGAGGGGCGGAGACGAGTAGCGCCTGGAAAAGATAAAATTCAGTAAGTTAGTGACCGATCAAATTGGTATATCACGAGTGTATCTATGCTATACCTGCAAGAGATTTTGTCAGCCGCATAGACATCGTGAGGAGTGGAGACGATGAGTGGTAGGAATTTGCTGATGGTGAACTTCAATCTGCTCGGATCGATGGACAATTGAAAAGCCAAGACACGATTAGTTCCGATTCACAGCCTATCACACATTGCATGGTATAACAGTTGAGCAGAAACCAATTTTTATACAACCCGGATTGACTGACACCCATATATTGAAACTAGTATTATTTCTACAAACAAGAATTACCGCTAAAGCAGGTACAAACATAACCACCATGATCACCTACAGCAAATCTCGTAGCACAGGAAGAGCAGTGCGAGTCTTGATGCAAGAGATTAAAATTGCAATAATCAAGGTGCGTCGATACTTTCGGAGCGTTCATCTTTCTTTCGCAACTCTGACTCTAACCTCCGCTTCTCTGCCTCCCTCATCCTCATTAGCGTGATACTCTCATAATCCGGGCTTTGTGCAGCTTCAGATTTGGAAAACGAAGAATGTTTTGGTGTTGCTGCTGCCGCCGATGAGAATGACGCAAATGAAGGTACTCGTTTGAGACCACCCCTAGGACTCGGCAACCGAGGAGTCCAAGTGGCTGGCTTGGGAGTTGAAGGAGCCTTGACAAAACTTTGAGCTCTGGATGGAGAGGACTCCGGTTCATGTAGTGGTAATGCAAAATCCTTGGTAAGCTCGGGCTCCTTTCCAGCTGCCCAAGTAACCGTCTTGAAAGGTTTGAAGAAGTCATCCTTACTGTCGATAAAAGTGCGAATCGCAGAATGTGCTCCAACTATCGACTCAAAAACAATCAACCCGTTCTGATACCTCTTGTCCTTTCCACTGCCCTTTGAAATGCAGTCCTGTACCTTTCCAAACCGTCCAAACAGGTTTCGTAAAGCCCCCTCGTCAAGCCGTTCACCCTCCCCTTTTCGTCTCCACCGCACGGTGATAGTCCTATCCAGCTCCGAAAACTGGCTCATCGGGGACTTTACGTCTCTATCTCCGGGTACTTCTTGCTGTTCCTCTTGCTCGTTCGTTGCTGTTCGAAGCGCTTCCTCCCGTTTGTGCCGCAACTTTGCACCCTCCTCCTGCAGTTTCACTAGTTGAGCCCTAAAACGTTCCTCTTCATCCTCAGTTTCTACCCTAGCACGTTTGGCTTTGTTCTCTCTGTTTTCCAAATCCTCTTGCATTTGTCTCCGGTGTATATCAAACGCCTCGCTCCGGCGCTTCTTCGCCAGTCGTGCAGTTCTGGCATTGTCGTAGGCGTTCCGCGCCGCAGCATCCGAAATAACATCGTACGCGACAGTTAACAGGTGAAATTTCTCCGCAGCTTCGGGGCTAGGGTTTTTGTCGGGGTGCCATCTGAGAGATTGTTTGCGAAAGGCTTTTCGTAAAGTGCTATCAGAAATGACATCGGCAGTGACTCCAAGTATCTCGTAGAAGTCAGTTTCAGAGGTGGTAGCATAAGCGGCTGCTTCTGAGTCTTTGGGCGGCATGATGGCGACGGTGTGATTATGATTGTGAGAAGAGAGTTTTCTGGGGTGTTGTCTCCTGGGCAAGCAATTGTCCAAACAATGTCTTTATGGTGCCTAGTGTTGCTTAGCGGCAGGGAGCTGAGCGCCACCGCGAGACGAAGAAAAAAAGTTCCTACCCAAAAACCCACACCTGCGCTGCGCTGCAATCTATTGTTGTCGCATCTCCCACTTCAATATCCCTCGCCATGGCCCGACTTAAGAAAAAGGGTAGGTATTCCAGACTGCTGTATTCCATTGTTTGCATTCATTTGCTAATCTAATTGCGCGTTCAGGAACTTCCGGTAATGTGAAGAATTTCATAACTAGGACCCAAGCCGTCCGTAAACTCCAGATATCACTGCCGGACTTTCGTCGCCTTTGTATTTTCAAGGGTACATACTTCCGCACCCTATTGTTTGATTTACGCGCGAGTTGCGCTGACATGTTGGCTAGGAATCTACCCTCGAGAACCAAGGAATAAGAAGAAGGCCAACAAGGGCTCTACGGCATATACTACATTTTACTACGTTTGTGGGATCTATCAGTACCTCAAAAAGCAAAACTGACGCCGAGATCAGACCAAAGACATTCAGTATCTCCTCCACGAGCCTGTGCTTGCAAAGTTTCGAGAGCACAAGACCTTTGCAAAAAAGCTCTCCAAGGCACTAGGCCGTGGCGATTACGGAGATGCCAAACGCCTCGAGTTGTACCAGAAGCCAGTTGTTACGTTAGACCACATTATCAAGGAACGCTATCCTACCTTCACAGACGCCCTTCGTGACCTCGACGATGCATTGTCAATGCTGTTCCTCTTTGCGAACCTACCAACCAATCACAATCTTCCTCCCGCAACAGTCGCAAATTGCGAACGATTATGCAACGAGTGGCAGCACTATGTGATTCGTACCAACACCCTGAGGAAGAGTTTCTTGTCAATCAAGGGTATCTACTATCAGGCGGAAATTCAGGGTCAGGACGTGCTATGGGTGGTACCTTACAAGTTTGCGCAAAACATACCGGTTGATGTCGATTTTCGAATTATGCATACTTTCGTGGAGTTTTACACAACACTTTTGGGCTTTGTCCTTTTCAAACTATACACGAATGAGGGTTTAGTCTATCCTCCAAAATTCGATCAGGATGCCGACGCGAAGGGTGCTGGTCTACGTGCGTTTAAGTTGGAGAATAGGGGCATTGGATCACTGTCAGAGACTGCAACGACCAGCGAAGTGCCTAAGAAAGAGGCAGCAAAGCAGACAAAACTACTACAGGCAAAGATTGCCGCCATAACGGAAGGCGACGAAGAAGATACCCCCCAGGAGGAGGAAAAGACGAAAGATGCAGACAGATTTGACACGTTCAAGCCCATCGATACAGACAGTGCTGTGGACATATTACCTCAACCCCAAATCTCAAACAATGGAACTGGAGACGTTGATCCATCACACCTATTCTTGCAAACCACCTTCTACCTCTCCCGGGAAACCCCCCGTGAGCCCCTTGAGTTTCTCCTGAGATCGTTTGGCTGCAAACGTATTGGATGGGATGCAGTACTTGGCGATGGCGCGTTCACAGACAACGAATTAGATCCATCTATCACGCATCAAATTGTGGATAGGCCCCCAGTTGTGGGTCTTCCTCCGGTTGTAGCTGGTAGTGATACGACCCCGAAGCCTAGTGGTAGGGTTCCAGGACGAACATACATTCAACCACAGTATGTGTGGGATTGTATCAACATAGGTCACCTGCTCCCACCTGCCGATTATGCCCCAGGTGCCCTCTTGCCTCCTCATCTGAGTCCGTGGGTTAAAGTGTCTGCCGGTGGCTACGATCCCACAGCACCAATTACTGGAGGTGAAGATGTAGAGGAAGCGAGTGACACTGAGGATGACACTGGCATGACCGAGGATATTGATGACCGCGACGATGAAGATAAAGAAATGGTGGACGAAATTGACGTGTCCGAGGACGAAGAGTCTGAGGATGAGGAAGAAGCTGCCCGTCGGGAACACCAGAAGGAGCTGGAGGCCGAGGTAGCTGGTGTCAAACCACCCACCACGGATGCGAAGAAAAAGAAGAAGTCAAAGCAGCAGAGGGAAGAGGAAGAACAGAAGGAGATGCAGAAAATAATGATGACCAAGAAAAAGCGAAAGCTGTACGAGAAGATGATCTATAGTAATAAGAAGAAGGAGGACGAGACCGAGACATTGCGGCAGAAGAGGAGAAAGTTAGAGAAGTCGAAAAAGAAGAGCGCTGCATAATTGTTAGCTAGATGTCGTATCGGATTAAATGGGTAAATATACAGTTCATGGGACGCACAAAAGTTTTGGGATTTTCTACGTTTGCTGGTATTAAGATCTAAGATATAGAGCACCACATCTTAGATTCCGGATCCTCTAGGACTGTCCTTGAATCTGGAACGGCTACACTTTTGTTTCATTCTTGATACACTCCCAACATTGCCTAGTACAGTGTCGATACTTGCATTAGACAGTTGGATTGCAGGGCTCGATAGCTGAATAGACACCCCGGAATTTTTAAAGTTGAGATTTCCAGAATGCATCCGGACGAATGATTGCATCGCCGTTCGCCATGCCAAGAATGACAAAAAACATCCGTAAATAAAAGTGTCAACAACCTACTAAGTACGTATCACTCTACCAATAACAATAACAATGGATCAACGTCCTGTACCAGCCTTCTACTGTTGCTATCTCCTTAGGTCTACCATACGCAATGGTAGTCTCTATATAGGGTCCACACCTGATCCACGAAGGCGACTCGCACAGCATAATGGTGAGTCTACAGGAGGTGCATACAAAACAGCAAGGTCAAATCTTCGTCCTTGGGAGATGACCTGTATCGTCCATGGCTTTCCATCAAGCATTGCCGCGTTGCAATTCGAGTCAGCTTGCCCTCTCTAATAGCTTTCGGAAACATGACTGACCTGCGGTAATTAGATGGGCCTGGCAGCATCCAAACCTTACAAAAAAAGTCACTGATGAACTCCGCCCAAACTTAGCTACTAAGTCTGGGGGCCTAAAAAGAACTCTGATAGCTCGTCTATCGAGTCTTCACCTCCTCCTCTGTACTTTTGCTTTCGCTCGCTGGCCATTGACTGTCAGATTCTTCAACAAGGAGATACACAAGGATTGGTCGCAAATGTGTGCCCGGGACCGAACCGTATTACCACCTGGAATAGCCGTTATACTTGACATTCGCGATCCAGAGGAGGAGAAGAACCAGGAAGAAGACGAGATTCCACCAAGTTCGCAGGTTCCCCCTACGAAGCAGCGACGGAAAGCAAAATACGCTGCGTCAGGAACAGGAGGCTTGCAGGGGCTAGATATCTCATTCCTACCACTAGAATTACATTACCAGAAGTCAAAATCTGTATTGGAAGCTGCAGGTAGTGACTTGATTTGTGGAATTTGTTCTCGCGAGCTTGCCAGTAATGAAGCGGTAGTTTGCTCGCATGCCTTCTGCGACCATACAACACATGTGACCTGCCTCTCATCAAAATTCCTGGATGACGAGGGTAACAAGAGAGGATCGAACATTCTACCAATCAAAGGAAGTTGCCCTGGATGTCGTGGCGAATGCAATTGGATCGATCTTATTAGGGAATTAAGTCTACGGACTCGAACAAAACCAAAGGAGACGAAACGTAAGGAAACAGCCAAAGCTAAACGACAGGCTCTTGCGGCGTCGTTGCTAGTGTCACTGGTGGATGATTCGGAAGATAGCAACGACGAAACCGAGGTTGAGGTCTCTGCCCTTGACCTGGCAGACATCCCGGAGGGTAGGGAGGCGGAGGCGCAGGAGGCGAGCATGATGTTGTTGGATGAGGAATTGGATGAGGAATCTTTGCACGATACTGTGAGTGGCCTTGTCGGAAGCATGTTAGAATGTTTGAGTGATGTATAAACGGGCAATCCCAAAGCGTGCAGGCTGGGTGGACACCAGTATTTGTGGAAAAGACAACGACAGTATTGACAATATTTATTTTATATTGAGTATACAGTGCAGAGTACATGTACTTTAGATACTAAGTACTTGTAATTGGTATCAACTCGATTTATTGGTTGATGTCAGTGCCTGCGGGCATACGAAAGAAGCACTGGACCGGCGACTTACTCGACATCCGGCCGGTTTCACCGTGATCCCATCGTCCAATGTGTGCAGTCTAGAGCTGAAGCATGGGATTATCCATTTTGCCACGTGCATACGTACCTGGATAGATATCAGCAACGGCTACCGTACACATGCAGAGAGAAAGCGCTAGTAGAAAAATCCCTCCAGAAAAGTTTGATGCTCATCCCCCACCACCTCCCCGCATTCGTTATATATTCAAAAAACGCGAACGCGACTCCCAAACACCTTCTAACCCCAGAATAATTGCACGAGACACATATCAAATACCACCTTCTTTACACCACAACCTCGTTCAAATGGCACCAACTACGGATTCCTTGGTACCAGAAACCCCCCAATTCCACCAACTCGACAAGGCTGCCGACTTATTCGACGCCCTGAGAATTAACGGCTCCGGTAACGACGGGCACGGACCGCAACATGATATTGCTCCGAATAGCCACGCACAGGCTGAGCGTGCACGAACAGCGCTTGCATTGGGTCAACGTAACGCTGCTACTGGTCTCGCGACACCACAGATTTCGAGGCCTGCGACACCATACACCTTGAACCCCCCTGTTGACTTTGACGGACTCTCATGGCCGAGTATAGGCTTCTCAGCAGAGGCTTTGTGTTCGGGAATATATACTAAAGAGTGCGTGTAGGTTTGGGAACAAGAGCTCGTTTAGAAGCAACTCCAGACGAACAGAAAACCAGGCTGGCGACATTGTCTGGAGCGTACGTCGTACCCCAAGATTATAACGCTGCAACTGGTTCTGACGCTGTTATGAGTAGTATTCGGACACTTCTCGAATGTATTGGTGAAGATCCGGACCGGGAAGGTCTTCAAGACACACCTCTACGATATGCGAAAGCCATGTTATACTTTACGAAAGGCTACGAAGAGAACCTGAAAACCATCATTAACAACGCTGTCTTCGAAGAAGATCACGACGAGCTTGGTATGTGGACTTATTCTTACTCACAATATCATTTCAGACATGCTAAAAGCTTCCGTCTTCGCATTCTACCAATAGTTATTGTGAAGGACATCGAGATTTTCTCCATGTGCGAGCATCACCTGGTACCTTTTACCGGGAAGATGCATATTGGATACATTCCAAACCGAAAGGTCCTCGGTCTATCCAAATTCGCTCGGATTGCCGAAATGTTCGCTCGACGACTACAGCTGCAGGAACGCTTAACCAAGCAAGTTGCAATGGCTATCGAAGAAATACTCCAGCCACAGGGTGTTGCGGTAGTCATGGAGAGTGCCCACTTGTGCATGGTCATGAGAGGTGTTGGAAAGACGACAGCGACTACAACCACCAGTTCCATGCTGGGTGTCTTCCGAAAGAGCACACGGACCAGGGAAGAATTCATGCATCTTGTATGAGCACCAAAGTAGGCAGTCCATCGAGCGCAGAACAGAAACTAACGGTTGCAGGCATTGAGGAACAATCGATAGACAATTCATTGTCCTAAAAGGCCAACAGTTACTATTTTTGTTCTAATTCTTTTTATTATTTGTATATTTCTGGTTCTCGTCTGCTATTTTCAACATATCCGGCGTTTTGGAGCATGTGGTGTTCATCCACCACAATGGAAAGATTTGAACCACTGTTATCTTGTTTTAGGGGTTAGCTTTTCATTGATGTCTGGTCGCTTGGAAGGCAGCGACAGTACTGTACACAATGATTTACATCAATGGGTATGCATTCATAGAAGGAACACTGGCATCATCGATATGTGTGAGGTTGTGCAGCAGCGGGAATCCGCTTGGGCTGGATGCACTCGATAGCGGACCCTTTTTAAGTGGGACAAACTGCATGCCTAGGGTTGACACGGGTTTGCGCCTGTGCTAGCAAGCCCGTTACTGACTTGGTAGCAAGCCACCTGTATAGAGTATAAGTACCCAGGGCCTAAGACTGGTAGTGGCGTCTTGTTCTCCGTAATGACCATACGAGTGACTGCGGGTGCAGGGCGCATTGCATGGCTCAGGCATAACAGACTCAATAGAGTACCTGTTGCCGAAACCTTGGTCACCAAATAGTAATGAAAAAGCATATAGCCAGGCATCTAATGCTGGGGTGGCCGTGGGGTGTCATCTGGCCGCAAGGCAGTCCATCTTTGTCAACCCAACCGGGTGTCATACGTATTGTACCTACCTAATCGCATACCTGCTCACCTGGGCATACGTGCTTTACCAATATGCCCATGCTAGTGCTGAAAACGCCATCACGTATAAGAAGAAGTAGATCCCATCGTGCTGGCTATCTGATGGCAAGACTGTAGCTCGAGCACTCTTTGAAAATGAACATAAGATCGCTCTTTGGACAGTCGCCGTCGGTGGTCATCGCCGGTGACTCGACTAGCACACCATCGGCACCAGGACCTGAAGAGCCTCCTGTCACCAATGAGCAGAATAATAGTCATAATAAGGTCCACTTGGCGTCCTCGCCTTCTTCCTTCCACTGTCAAACTTCTGGAACCGCCATCACTCCGAGTATTCGAATCCAGTCCAATCACAATAACCACGACAGAAACCATCACAGCATAAACAACGACACAAACATCATGTCATCTGCGAGAGATATCGACGTTGGAGGATTGTCCTCGACCTTTCAAAACACTCTCGGCCTGTCTGTTTCGCCGACCTCAACTTTCCACTCACTGCCATCTTCCTTCGGTCCCCGTGCGATGGCTTCTCACAATGCATCTTCGAAGCAATTGAAGCCCTTCAATACCAGTGACGTCCGAATTTTGTTACTAGAGAATGTGAACCAGACGGCTCAAGACATCTTGAAGCGGCAAGGTTACCAGGTCGAGTTCTACAAATCATCGCTTCCAGAAGACGAATTGATCGAGAAAATTCGGTATGTTTGGCATAGTATGACGAGTCTCATCCCACTTTTTTTTTGCCCCCCTGTCAAATCTCTCAACCCCACCAACGCAACCCCTGTGGTTACCTTGCCCCACTAGAACGCGCTAACGGTGGTGCAACAGTGACGTCCACGCCATCGGTATTCGCTCGAAAACAAAGCTTTCGGCGAATGTCTTGCGTCAGGCAAAGAACCTGATGGTTATTGGCTGCTTCTGCATTGGAACGAATCAGGTTGACTTGGATTATGCTGCTAAGCATGGAATTACTGTCTTCAACTCGCCTTTTAGTAACTCGCGAAGTGTGGCAGAACTGGTCATTGGCGAGATCATTGCACTGGCAAGACAGTTGGGAGACAGGTCTATGGAGATGCACCAAGGAACATGGAATAAGGTCAGCGCAGGGTGCTGGGAGATCCGTGGAAAAACTCTTGGTATAGTAGGATACGGACACATTGGTTCGCAGCTGTCGGTTTTGGCCGAAGCCATGGGAATGAGTGTTGTCTATACTGATGTAATGTCGTTGATGGCCCTTGGAACCTCGAAGCAAGTCAACACACTCGAGGAGCTCCTCCGGATGTCAGACTTTGTCACTCTCCATGTTCCAGAATTGCCAGAGACGAAGAATATGATTGGCGAAGAGCAGCTTGCGCAAATGAAGAAGGGGAGCTACCTAATCAATGCTAGTCGTGGAAGCGTTGTCGATATCCCGGCTTTTATGTAAGAGTTTCCAGGGCTCCGGCGCGTCGATGTATGCTTACCGCATCGCATAGTAACGCTTTGCGATCCGGGCGCCTCGCAGGTGGAGCATTGGACGTATACCCTTCAGAGCCAGCCGCAAATGGCGACTACTTCGACGCTTCCCTCAACGCTTGGGGTGACGAGTTGAGATCGCTCAAGAATCTCATCCTGACACCGCACATTGGTGGAAGTACTGAAGGTAAGTTTAGAAAACAATAGTAGCTACGTGCGAGTGACTTACTGTAAACAGAGGCACAGCGGGCCATTGGTATTGAGGTTGCTGATTATCTCGTCCGGTATATCAACGAGGGAAATACTCTCGGCGCCGTAAACATGCCCGAGGTCTCCCTCCGTTCGCTCACCTCCGCTGAGGAGAACCATGTCCGTGTCATCTTCATCCACAGCAACCGTCCTGGTGTCTTGCGGCAAGTCAACTCCATCTTTGGAGACCACAATGTCGGCAAGCAGATGAGTGACAGTCGTGGGGATATTGCCTACCTGATGGCCGATATCAGCGATGTCAACCAGGGCGATATTAAAGGCTTGTATGAAAGCCTCGAGAGTTTGAGCGGTAAGTTTTCATCTCAGCCAACATTTTATGACCTTGCTAACCTTGTGGCACCAGCCAAAATTATGACGAGAGTCCTGTATTAGTGTGGGGCTCAATTAAATATCTACTTAGGTATATATTGGTGTAAAAAGGGAATTCAACCTTCCAAGTTTATGTGGAGTTAAAAATGTTTTCATTTCTTCAATAAAATGGTCTAGGATTTTAAGGGTTTCATCAAGCTTTCAACAACAGATCCTCTCTTAGTCGTTTAGTTCACTGCAACCACTTAAGTACTGGTGCTGGACCGTTAGTCTATCTTGACAACATCTCACATATGACAGTGTAATAACAGTACAATTCAAGGGCAGTCCTTTCAAAGAAAATGAAAACCCACACGCAATGAGGCTGCTCAGGCGAAAACAATAGGAAAGCAAATGAGAAAACCGCATATTAGGAAAACCGCAATTCATAACACCTAAATATATCAAACTGCACAAACTAGAACTTCCTATCCCTAGTCCCTAAATCTCACGTCCAGTAGCCTGGGCAGAGGTTTCTTCATTATTCCATGAAAGGTACGTATGATCACCAAGTTTTCTACAGGATGAAGTTAGTACTTGGCTAGAATATCACGGCCTGGCTAAAAGCATACCTCGGCTTGATAAGGTGTCTAACGGTGAATACAACTCCAAGAACTATACACAATCCTCCGACTACAATGTAAGCAATACCTAAGAAGGGATTCCTACCCCCCATAACCGTTCGGGTGGAAATGACGATGCTCTTGGTGCCAGAGTACGCTCTCACCGGGAACCGGTAGTAGATCTTGATTGAATACGTTCCCTTCTCCATTATTCCCGAATCATTTCTCAGCGCCAATTTGCTGAATGTTGGCAGTCCCGCTGTCCGCATCCAGACCTGAAACTCCTCGTCTTCATGAAGTTTCGGCATAGTAGCGTCGGTATATACGCCGTCCTTATATCGGTCGACCCAGTTTGGCGGAGGGACAACATCACTTGGCTTGTACTTACTTGTACCAAATCGCTCCTTATCCGAATTCCAAGCAATGCCCTTATTCGTCATTGGATACGTTTTGTTATTCGCTCTCCCTCCATCATCACCCTCTCCACTTTTGGGATTTAGCATTACTGGCGATTCAAATGTGTCATTAAATAGGGAATTCGCGATCAGTCCGCATGGATAATACGGCTTAGAACCGGTTCCTGCCAATGGAGCGCAGTGTCCGCCACTTTCCAACTGCGGTAGCGTACGGGCAGTGCCCTTGAGTTGTAGTGAATCGCTCGATTGGACGTAGCGACGATGGTTCTGATAGAAGTTGGTAAGGCGGTAGTAAAACAAGACCGGTGGGTTCAAATCGTTTGGTAGGTCGAATTTGATTGTGCACACGGCCTTTTCTTCGAAATCTTTGTTGGTTATTTTCATTTTGGCATCTTGGGTTGGTATATTTTTCTCGATTTTCCATTCGGGGCCATTGTTTGCGCCCCAGGATGTCCGGAAGACCGCCGAGTACTTGTCACTAGGTATTGGGGTATACGATGAATTCTGCTTGTCGCAGTTGGTGTAATCTATCACCAATTCTTGCACCTGAGATGGGCCGAATGGTTAGCTTGGAAAGGGCCATGGAGCTCCGGGTGTAACTAACTTGCGCACTGGCATATAGCAGAAGACCTCCGATAGGTGCGAATATAACTCCGACAATGAAAAAGAGCGGTATTACTGTTTTTGGTGTAAGGATGGGCCTGGGCATTCGCGGTCAACGCTACCCTCCACACACACCACACACCTGAGAAAAGAACTCACTGCCAGGCCTTTAATCGCTGTTGTCGAAACGCAGTATCTAGCCGGAGACTGTGTGAGTCGAACGGAGAATCGTGAAGTTATGCGACGGTAGAGGAGCTGTAGTACTTCCTGGCTTCCTGCTCTTCTTCTCCTTTTTCTGCCTATCGTCTCCGTCGCGCTCGTCGGTCGAGCCTGCCATGTTCGCACAGCTCCAATAACCTCAAGTTCGATCGTCGGGGTGATATCGGACTGAGTATGTCGAGAAGTGTACTGCTGAAAGTGGGATTCTTGTCGGGTTTAGACGGGGATGTTGCAGGATTCTGGAGGTGCTACCTGGGTACGTTCCTTACTCAGCGGCGTGGCTGTGGCTGTGACGTCCTGAGAAGCATACTGCAGCGGCCAAGCAATTCCCAAATAACTACGGTTTCGCACTTTATCACGATATCTCAGGGTTTTGGCGATGGAATTGAAGTTGCAACTTGAAGGAGCTTTTACCTGGCAGCTCCTCACCCTTATTTTTCAGAGAACAGAGCAACCTCTACTTTGCAGTACTTCCCGCTTCTTTTCAATTCTCCCCAAACATTTTGCGGCTACTCGGGACTGCTCATATCCGTCACGTTTGATGATTCCTCATCTGGATGCGTGCACCTCGAGTACCTATTCTAGGAATCGTAATTCGATGCGCCAAGCTCTCTAGCGCGGGGTTGTCGATCGTTTCTGTCCCAAATTTCTAGATCCTAGTTGCAACCTACAACTCTACAACCCACACTCAAGATGAAGTTAAATACCCATGCGCTACGGTACCTTACGAACGAGGACTGGAGAGTCCTGACCGCCGTCGAAATGGGCAGTAAGAACCACGAAGTCGTTCCGACGCCTCTCATTATTCAGATCTCCGGGCTGCGGGGTGCGAGCGGTGTCAACAAAGCCATCAGTACCCTCGCGAAGTCAGGACTCGTCGCAAAGGTCAAAAATGCACGATGTTGGTCTCCGATGTCCCGTTGTATTCGCTGCGACGGCTGGGCTAATAGTGCGCAGACGATGGATACCGGTTAACATACGGCGGTCTCGATTACCTGGCCCTCCACACCTTCATGAAGCGAAAGAGCGCATACTCTGTCGGAAACCAAATCGGTGTCGGAAAGGAATCTGACATTTATGTTGTTGCGGACGAGACGGGAACACAGAGGGTGCTTAAGATACACCGTCTGGGGAGGATTTCTTTCCGGTCTGTGAAGAACAATCGGGATTACTTACGGAAAAGGAACTCTGCGAGTTGGATGTACATGTCTCGGCTGGCGGCAGAAAGGGAATATGCATTCTTGAAGGTAGACATCTTGCCTTTCATGGGTTCATTTGGACTATCAAGCTGATGTAAAAATGGATTCTCTACGACAATGATTTCCCTGTTCCCAAACCTTTAGACCAAGCACGCCATTGTATTGTTATGGAGCTTATAGACGCATTTCCACTGCGACAAGCAGAAGTTACCGACCCGGCAAAGCTTTACAAGACTCTCATGGAACTGATACTCAAATTTGCTTCTATGGGGCTTATCCATGGCGATTTCAACGAATTCAATATCCTCGTCCAGGAAGATACGCAAACGCCAGTGGTCATCGATTTCCCCCAGATGATTAGCATAAACCATCGGAATGCGGAGGAGCAATTTGACCGAGACGTTCAGTGCATCAAATCCTTTTTTGAGAAGAAATTTCGCTATACCGCGGATGACGATGGCCCAAATTGGAGCGATGTGCAGAGAGTGGAGACATTGGATGTCGCGGTGGAGGCAAGCGGGATTTCAAAGAAGCAGGCAAAGGAGCTCGAAAAATATATGAGGGAAGTAGCTCCGCATGGAACAAATGAGGATGACGACGAAGACGATGAAGACGAAGACGGTGAAGACGAAGACGACGAAGAAGAAGAAGAAGAAGGTGAAGGTGATGAAGGTGACGGGGTTAGAGAGCCGGGTGAGGATATCATTTATGGAAGCGATAATGAACGGAGACACGGTAAGTAGATGCACAGGGACATTAGAGTTATGGAATCATCAGGGTGGTATGGCGTTTTAGGAATATGTACGGATAAAAGTTCTCGACTATTCAAGGCTATAAAGGCCTGCTTCTCTGAAGTCCTTTCCGCACCAATTTGAGCGACGCAAGCGCTGAGTTTAATGTTTCAACTGTCTACATCTCACAAGCGCGCTGCCAAGATTCCTTTTTGTGTGGGGCTTGTCAAGCCCTAAGTCCAACGCCAGTCACTCTCTTTGTGTGCAACTCGTTTGCCCTTGCAATTGATCGATCTGGGTTATCCGAAATTCAAACGCCAGCGACCACCGACAACAACCACCAGCCCACGCCCCGTTACGATAACCTCGACCTTCCAGATGGCGCCAAAATCAGCAGCAAAGGGTAATTACCACCGTCCCTCCAATTCTACTCGTCATACGGTTGTTTTGGGTGAATGGATGGGATTACGGAATTTCTGGCCGATCAAGCTCGGAATGAAGAAGGAATTAGCGATTATGGAGTTCTGTGTCTGACGGGTTTTGCGCATAGGGCCCAAGCCTTCCACCAAGAAGGCCGCAGACGCAAAGAAGGCCGCTCTCAAGGGCACCCACTCTAAGATCCATAGGAAAGTCCGCACCTCGGTCACCTTCCACCGACCCAAGACCCTCTCGCTTCCTCGCACCCCCAAGTACCCGCGCAAGAGCATTCCCCATGCTCCCCGGCTTGACCAGTACAAGGTCATTGTACACCCCTTGAACACCGAGTCCGCCATGAAGAAGATTGAGGAGAACAACACCTTAGTCTTCATCGTCGATATCAAGGCAAACAAGAGGCAGATTAAGGAGGCTGTTAAGAAGCTCTACGACGTTGACTGTGTTAAAGTCAACACTTTGATCAGGTGCGTGTGGTTCGTACGGCGGAGGTACGGTGTAGAAGAACTATTGCTGATGGCTTGTTTGTTGTACCTGCAGACCCGATGGAAGGAAGAAGGCTTTCGTCCGCCTCACCCCCGACGTGGATGCCCTCGACATTGCCGCAACGAAGCTTGCTATCGTCTAGGTAGTGGTGAGGTTGGGGTTTCCTTTGTTCTCGTTTGCATGGGTTTTCTTCGGTGGTGCTTGTTTGGGATTAGAACAGGTGCCTGGCAAAAGTCTAGGATGAATATAAAAAGTCCTTGGAATCTACCAATGTTGGGGGAAAGTTGTTACTATGGGGGCACACACATTGGTAAATGACTAGAGATGAGGGGACATCTGACGACCCAAGCAGTAGTGTATACAACAAATTAATGTATGGCATATGCCAGCCCGCCACAATATCTCGGCCAAAAACTATGGTCGTATTGCAGCACAAGTGATTGTGATGTCTAGTTAGGCCTTGTAAGGCAACGCTTCGTTTTGCCTGAGTATTGTGCTATTTCTCCATAGCTATGGCTATCCCACACAGATCCCATGGTGCAGTAGATAGGTTACACATGGTTACACAGAGATCGAGTGATGCTTAGAGACCAGACCACGTTTCCTTTTCGAGATGTGAGCCTCGTCATCTCGACCCAACCCAACTCCAACTCCAAACCACTCCAGAACACCGACTAACATGTTGCTATCGCTTCGGTCTCTACTACTCCTAGTGTGTTGCTCGTTCGCTGCTGCAGAATGGACTTTCTCTGGCGGCAAAGCTACTATCGCCAGTAGGGGAGATCCAATAGGTTCGAGTTCGAGGTAATTGCTACTTTTCGACAGAGCACTTCATCACTGTCAATGCTAACGGTATCAATTGACACGCAGTTTCAATCCCAATAAACCGCTCGCCAACACCGTGCCCCTTAGTCCTAAAGATGTTCTGAAGCTATCGTTCACGCTGAAGGATGGCGACACCGTTGGCCGCCCTCACCAGGCTTTCCTACTCATCAAGGACTCCCTGGGTGAGCTCGAGACCTTCTTTCCATTAGCAGTGAAAGAGAGCACCGGAAAGGCGAAAATCGACATTGTAAGATACCGCCCTTTCCTCTCCAAAGGAGCCAGCAACAGCAACTTACCCTCAATCACCAGAGCCAAAAAGAAATTCCCGCGCACCTTCTTGACACCCCCGAACTTGACCTCACACTCGTACTCGGCTCATTCGGTTCCTCTACTTCTGGTTCTCTAATCCCTATCGGAAAAGTTGCACCCATCCTCGATGCGGCCGCAAAGGCCGCGCTCGAGAAGCAACGCGAAAAGGATTTCGGTGAGGATAATGTCGTCTACAAACCAAAGGATGAGATCCGCCATATTTTCCGCGACGACCCCAAAAGTCCCTCAAAGATCATCACGTTGATATTCCTTCTGGCTGTCATTGCCGCTTACGCAGGAATTTTTGGAGTTGTAAGCACCCGTCTTTCCGATTGTGAGGCACATTGAGACTGATGTGTGATGTTAGTGGTTTCCCGTCTTGGGCGCAAACTTCAAACATCTCCCAAAAGCCCTGCGGTCAGCACCTGTTTCGCACCCGCTGTTCTTGGCGAGCTTGATGTCTCTCGAGGGCCTCTTCTTTATGTATTACACCAGCTGGAACCTTTTCCAGACGCTTGGCGGTGTTGGTTTGGTTGGCGTCGTTGCCTTCCTGAGTGGAAGTCGTGCTTTGAGAGAGGTTAGGGCAAGGAGGGAGAGAGGTGAACGTTAAGACTGGCAATTGTCAAGTTTCATAGTTGGAGGATGGTTTGGGGTTGCTGGTTGATCTTTTGTAGACGGTCCGATAACCACGGGTCAGGAAGATATCCATTGGAGCCTAAGTGCTCCGTATAAGTATTCCATTTCCCTGGATTCGTGTCTAAACTTTTATACGCCATTACATGAAATCCCCTATGCCTTCAACTCCTCCAAACATTCTTTAAGTCTTTCCCAATCTGCAGTACCCTCCCAGTTCATTTTTCCTCTTCCCATGACTCCCTTCACCGCCAACCTAGCCTTGAACCTCCAGTCCTTTGCTACCATCTCTCCAGAACCCAAGCCATCCGTCCGCTCCATCTGACCTAAACTCTCATACGCATCCGCAAGCTCAATTGTCATGTCCACCAACTCATTCCACTCCTTCTCGGTAGAATCCGTGATGCCGGGTCTGGTATTGACAGCTCGCCATGCCTTCTCGTAAGCCTCCAGAGCGACCTTGGGCTTCCTCCTCCACAAATGCAATTTCGCCACGATTCTCCACAACCGTGGGTTAGTCGTGATAAGGGGGATGATATCTTTCTCAACCAGCTCGACGACATATTTCTGAATTCCTGGCTTTAAAGGATCGTAACCAGTGGGCATCTCCTTATTTAAATCCTCGATGATGATGTGCTGCACCAACCGTTCTAGGATATCCGCATCAACTGCAAGTTCTCCCTTGGCTCCCTTCCGGAGTTCAATCAAGTTCTTCATAGCAGTGACTATGTCTTGGAATTCCGGGGGGTTGATACTTGCCGCAACAGTGAGGTAATTGTCCCATATCTGCCATGATTCCCGCTTAAGCTGGCATGCTTTCCTGAGAGCTCTAAGGGCATCCTTTCGGTTCTTTTGAGGGTCAACCACTGTAGGTACCTCTTCGTCCTCCTCGTCGTCAAGGGGAATTTGGCGCTTCTGGTGCACGTCTTCTCCAGTGGCAACACCCCGTTTGAGCAACGCTGTAGCTAGGTTGCTCCACGCCTCTGCATCTGTGTCGTCAATATTTACAGCCCGCCCGAATGCTCGCACAGCCCCTTCCCATGCCTCCACCTCTAAACAACAACATCCGAGTGCAAACCAACTTTGTCCATGAAGTGGGTAAATTCGCAAAGAATCACCATACGCTTCGGCCGCCTTATCGAAGTCCTTATTTGCAATATAATGACGTCCCAATGACCTCTTGGCTCGAGCATAACGGTTATTACTGACTCTCCAAGCCTTCTCATAGTAGGTCGGGTTCTCGTCGATATCACCGAGAATGCACCACAGCCTTGGGGCTTGCGGAGGAGGCGGCGTCCGTTCTTGATCGGTACCAGGTTCAAATAATTGGTCCCGGATTATTTTTCGAGCCTTTTCTTCTTGCTCTGTAGCAGCCCAACACAGAGCCACCTCAGGCCACATCTCTAAGCGCTCGTAGATCTCTAGTGCGGTTCTGAGACCTCCGATACTCGCCCATCTCGATGCTAATTCCGCTTCAAGCTCCCACCAGGTAGGAATCGGGAGTTGGTGAATGTACAGAAGTCGCTCCCGGATCGATGCCGACTCGCCCTCCTTTGGTTGAGGGAGGAAGGAAGGTGCAATAGACTTGTTGGTATCGGCTCCGTCGGTCTGTGTACCGGTGGTCTCCGTAATAACTTGGTCCACAACAACCTGAAGCTGTAAAACCGACCGTTCTACTGTCCTAGCCCTCGACCCTTCGATCCGACTACGCACAAGCAAACCTAAAGTATAAACTTCCCAATTTGTGCTATGTGATAGCACTCGCTCTGTGTAGGGTATCATTTGCTCTCGGGTTATACCATCCTCGGGATTGGTATTCTTGATTGTCTCGGTTATTAGAAGTAAAATTGTGGCATCCAAGGGATGAAGAGGTGGCTGATCTCCTGCCTCTACGCCTGCCAACTCGGCAGGAAGGTCCGTGCTCTCTTTGGTCGTGGTAGAATGAGACTGAGTAAAGGATATTGACTCGAGAAGAGTGTCGTCGTTCAGGTCCAATGTCTTGGGTTTCGTGCCTTCAATCCCTACCGCTTGTCCAGCGCTCTTTGCCAACACTACCAGCTGACTTGTCTCGTGCTGTTGAAACTTTGTCCTCTTACCGATGACACCAGTCAATGCATATTTTAGTCCTGTTAATGCTGCGGCTTCTCCCAGTTCTTTTAACGCGGCGATATCATTTCCGAAATATGTGTCTATCATCGCTCTTTCGACGAGGAACATTGCTTGAGCAATTCGGCCCTCCTTCGATACCCGTGGAGCAATATCACGAATGTCAGCTGTGATGCTCTTGTACAGTGAGCCGGTCTTTTCAGATAGGATCCTTTGGTGGAGGAAGTTGACCCGTAATCTCCACCATGAGGCCGTCTGCGGAGATTCCTCGCCGGTAAGTAACGATGAGTTGAGAACCGTCTTTGCCAGGACGAGAAGGATTAGATGCGCCGCAAGGTGATATGCAGACTCACCATCTACCCTCAATGACAATACTGACGACTTGAGGAGTGACTGAATAAAGTCGGTGTTGTCGGCCAAGCATTCTGGAATGAGGGCTTTGTCGGGATTGTAGAGGAGAGGGGGGCCAGTGACGTTTGACTGGAGGAATGACCGTAGTGCTCCGACTCCAATGCACATCAACTGTAGGAGCCACTGCGGCCTCTCCAAGGAAGAAACTGCCGAATGCTGGGCTGTGATGCACTCTTCCACGAAGCTAGCATAATCCAGATCTGCCTGTAGCTTCTTCACAATAGGGCTTGTGGAGTCGGAAATGTTTGTACCGATTGCTTGACGTGTCTTGGTCGATTCAAAGAGCTCTTTGAAACTGCCATCCTGAACGAGTGCGAGGTTATGAGAGGTTTCCGGAGAAACATCGTCACCGGTAATTAGCAACCATTCGGCAGCGTTGGATTTGAGCGAACCAATATCAGCCATGTAATGGATGATGGCTCAAATGTTGAGGGCGGTTGTCAGAAATTAGAGAGGTGGGATGCTGTGGCGTGGTGGGGTTGTAACTGGTAACTTGAGGCTCTGTTTATCCGAGAACGGAAAATCCCTGTTCAATCGACGCGCGACTTCACGTCCGCCGTCATTTCCATTCCAACTATCTAGAAGTAACTATCGCAAACGACCAAGTACACACAAACCCATTCCACCATGGATGACCTCTACGATGAGTTCGTCTCCTAATTCCAGTGCCGTCTCTGTATGTTAATATTAATATTAATATTAATTATCTCAGATTCGGGAACTTTATTGGCGAGGCCGTCGAGTCGGACGAGGAAGGTTCCCAGTACGATGATGCTGGCGCGAGTGCCTATGTTGATATAGACGAAGAGGATGGCGAACCAGAAGATGGAAATAATCAGCAGCTGATGGAGCTCGATGGTATGCGCTGTCTGCTTTGTTTTGCGCTGGGTACTGACGAGCGTACAGAAGACGAAGGACCTTCCAACGCTGTTATACTTCACGAAGGTAAGTACATTCAACTTTTGTCAGCGCCTAGACAAAGTTGTTAACTTATATTAACCCATAGATAAACAATACTACCCAACGGCAGAACAAGTATACGGGAAAGATGTGCAGGCCATGGTGGAGGAGGAGGACGCTCAGCCTTTGTCGGAGCCTATCATTGGTATCAGCTCCTGCTAAACCCTGACGGTATCATTTCGCTAAGCTGGCAAATAGCTCCTATTAAAGTTAAAAAGTTCAATGTCGAAGAAGTGGATCTACCAAAAACGCATTTTTCTAGAGAGTTTATGATGGACCTCATGAGCTTCCCGGACCAAGTACGAAACATCGCCCTGGTTGGGCACCTACACCACGGGAAAACCTCCCTTATGGACATGCTTGTGTTGGAGACACATGATCTAGACGGAAGGGTGTTAGGCCCCAAAGGGTCGCAGCTTCGATACACAGATACGCACATTCTGGAACGTGACCGTGGCATCACGATCAAATCCGCACCCATGTCGCTCGTTCTGCAATCATCCAAGTCCAAATCGCATCTGATCAACATCATTGATACCCCCGGCCATGTCAACTTTGTTGATGAGGTAGCATCCTCGATACGCCTCGCTGATGGAATCGTGCTGGTGGTGGATGTTGTTGAGGGGGTCATGATCAACACTGAACAGATTATAAAATACGCCGTAGTGGAGAATGTGCCAATGACGCTGGTTCTCAATAAAGTCGATCGACTTATACTAGAATTAAAGCTTCCTCCCAAGGATGCTTATTTCAAGCTGAAGCACACTGTGGAGGAGGTGAACACAGTTATTGATAATGCAGCGCCAGGAAGAAGCGAAAGCTTGAGATTATCGCCGGAGAAGGGGAATGTGTGTTTTGCAAGCGCGCAGATGGGATGGTGCTTTACCCTGGAGACCTTTGCAAAGATGTATGCGGACACCTTCCCTGGAGTTAGCACATCGGAATTTTCCAGGAGGCTTTGGGGCGATATTTTCTACAATCCATCAAGCAGAAAGTTCACTAGAAAAGTTATAGAGGCAGGTGCGAGTAGGTCATTTGTACATTTCATCTTGGAACCATTGTACAAGCTCTATGCACATGTAAGCTCTTTTAAAAAAACCCTTGTGGTTTCACTCATGCTAACTTTATGATAGACCATTGGAGAAAGTCCAGAGAAACTTAAGAAAACACTGGGAAACCTTGGCATTAGTTTGAAGCCATCGCAGTACAGAGCCGATGCAAAGGTTCTTCTAAAACTTGTCTGTGAACAGTTTTTCGGAACTGCCACAGGCTTTGTAGACATGGTTGAGGGTCACATCCCATCACCGGTGGAAGGTGCCAAAGCCAAGATCGAGAGTACTTATACTGGACCTCTCGATACCGACCTGGCAAAGTCAATGCTAGAATGTGATGCAGATGGCCCGCTTGTTATCCAGATATCAAAACTGTACCATACCAGCGATGCCAAAGATTTCTTTAGCTTTGGTCGGGTCATGAGCGGTACTGTCAAGCCCGGCGTGCAGGTTCGAGTTCTCGGTGAAGGGTATACTCTTGATGACGAGGAAGACATGGCTGTCGCCACTATCTCCGACTGTTGGGTCAATGAAACAAGATATAGAATCCCCACCAGTGGGGTACCAGCAGGATCGTGGGTACTATTGGGCGGTATCGATAACTCCATCGTCAAAACTGCTACTGTAGTAGCACAAAAGATGGACGATGATGCCTATATTTTCCGGACAGTCAAGCACTTTACTGAATCTGTTTTCAAGGTTGCGGTCGAACCCGTAAACCCGTCAGAACTGCCGAAGATGCTCGATGGATTACGGCGAATCAACAAGAGTTACCCTTTAGTCGTCACCAAAGTTGAAGAATCGGGAGAACACGTTATCCTTGGTACAGGCGAGATGTATATGGATTGCGTCCTGCATGACTTGCGTCGATTATTTTCTGAGATGGAACTCAAGGTTTCGGATCCGGTTACGCGTTTCTGTGAGACGGTTGTGGAAACATCCGCCATCAAATGTTATGCGTTGACTCCAAATAAAAAGAACAAGATCACGATGGTGGCGGAGCCACTTGATGCAGGGATTGCAGAGGATATTGAGAGTGGAAAAGTTTCAATCAAATGGCCCGTACGGAAGGTTGGGAAGTATTTCGAGGAAAATTATGGATGGGACCTGCTTGCCTCAAGAAGTATTTGGGCCTTTGGCCCCGACGAAACTGGGCCCAATATTCTGCAAGATGATACACTTCCGAGTGAGGTGGATAAGAAGCTACTTAACCAGGTCCGGGACAGTATCCGGCAAGGTTTCTCATGGGGGACGAGAGAAGGCCCTCTCTGCGAAGAACGTAAGTCTCCCCACACTTGATCATTTTGAATAGACAGTTTATTGATGAGACAATGTAGCAATCCGAAATACGAAATTTAAGATAATGGACGCATCCCTTGCGTCTGAAGCTATTTACCGCGGCGGTGGTCAAATTATCCCTACCGCCCGCCGGGCGTGCTATTCATCCTTCCTGATGGCCTCACCGCGATTAATGGAGCCGGTATACTCTTGCTCCATGACAGGCCCTGCCGATTCGGTATCAGCGCTGTACACATTGCTCGCAAAACGGAGAGGCCACGTTCTTTCTGACTCTCACATTGCCGGCACACGTATGTAACCATCTGCATTTTATTGCCCAATGAAGAAAGATGCTAATCATGATTTTTACAGCACTGTACCATGTGAAAGGCTTAATACCCGTCATTGATTCATTTGGATTCGAAACCGATATTCGAATTCACACTCAAGGACAGGCGTTTGCTTCCCTTGTCTTCGATCGCTGGAATATAGTTCCTGGTGATCCATTAGACAAGGAAATCAAACTGAGGCCCTTGGAACCTGCTCCTGCTCCTGCCATGGCTAGAGACTTGGTTTTGAAGACAAGAAGAAGAAAGGGCTTAAACGAGGAGGTCACTATCGCAAAGTTCTTGGAGCCCGAGTTGCATGCTATGATTGAGAGTTCAGGTCTCTTGGAGGGGTAATTGTATCATACTTAGTTAAAGGCGTGTCGATGGTTCTGTAAGACTACAATTCGAGGACGTTCCTTTGTTTAATATTTTTCATATCTGCTGTTTTCTAGAAGCGATTGTGGTATCTTGAATGAATTATTTGTGCGACGAGGTTGATTGTCCGGATATCTGCTTCGTGTTTACGAAGTGAACACCGAGATGTCTTCCTTCCTAACACCTTTGGGTTCCTCCCTAGTTTCCAAAGCCTTCACTATTCCTTTACCATCACCTTTACCATCACCTTTAGCATCAAACTTGTATTTCTTGAGAAAACGCTTCAAGTTTTCAACCACATCCTCCCTGTCCACCATCAGGAACACTACAGCATCATAGCCCCCAGCTCCCGGTACCATAGCCCCGAGGACACCTTTTGTACCGGCGATAGCATTATCCAGCAATTTTGTTTGCAGCGGAGGCTCGATTGGCACTCCCGCAGCCTCTCCCATAGCCTTGATATTTGCTCGGATCTTGCTAATCTGCGTTGAGATATTTTGTAGAAGAGTTGAGCTCTCAGAGATGGCGCTACTCTCGTTGTCGACATTATTTAATGCCTCCAGATATTCTTCAGGAGAGCGTTCCGAAAGCTTCTTTGCATCTATCAGGAGATCAATGAGCCCTTTGTTCAGATCCTCGATTGTATCCCATTGCGCCTTTCCCGCCTTACAATCCTCTTTTCTCCATGCCAACACCTTTCGTACCATACCTGGAGTCGAAGAGCCACAGTCTACATCACCCATCAATAGACGAAGCCCGGGTGGTATCCGGGTCTTTTCGACATTGATGTCCCACGTCTTGTCGACCGCCTCTTGAAGTCTACCGGTAAAACCTGCAGATCCAGCGTCTCCAACGGTTTCAAGGATAGCGGGTGAGAATCGGTGATACACACAGGACCCGAAGACTGCAGCTGCTACGTCGAAGCCAGAACCAACCTTGCCTTGCGCTGCACAGTGCGACGCCTGGGCCAAATTATGGACTTTGGCCTCAGCCTCTGGCGAAGAAAGATTAATGGGTGGCTGAGAAAAGGTACACAGCAGGCATGCGGTGAGGGCGGTTGTCAAGGCTGCAGAAGATCCGAGGCCGGTTTTATGGGCGGAGGTGATGGGGACATTGAGGTTATTGAAGCGCGGGGTGGGAGTGCTGGAGGGTGGCTGTGAGTAGTAGTCATTGTCGGCGTAGATGGTGATTACTGCGCCTGGAAGGGCGGAGGATGACCAGCCCGAGATAGAAACAGAAAGATAGGATAGAACATAACGAATGGTGGTTTCCACAAAGGGGTTTTTGGAGGATCTGGGATTTGGGCTGTCAGCTGGTGGTATCAGTGTGGAGGTGGAAGTAATGCATACCCCGCGACAGGCGTTATCGCTACCCCGCCGTCATCATTCTCAACGCCCGGCAGAGAAATGTCATAGCTCCATTCTGCGCCCGCGAACTGAGGTGATCGGACGGTTATAGTGTTGGGTTTTTGCTCATTGGCTGCCGAAACGGCGTAGATGCGGGCACTGAGGGCAAATACGAGACCGGAGTAGTTCTGGTCTAAGACGAGGTAACCTCCTGCCAGAAGCACCTTCCCGGGTGCTGAAACTGCTGAGGGATTGAAAGTCATAGCTATGAAAGACAAATGTGATAGCTGGAGCTAAAGTGGATAAACGGTCGAGATGTATGCTGTTGATAGCTCCTACTACTTAGTCCCCATGGTTTGGAGCACAACAAGCCTGTCCCATCCATCTTGCAACATGCCTATCCTAAGTGGTCTAAGATGCATTATTTCAGAGCTGCAGTAGTGTCAAAGCGATAGGCTGGACAGGTAATATACATTGTACTGCAGAATAATCAAAATATCAGAACATCAAATACTTGGCTGCAGGGACTCCCGATGGCACACTTCACTCAAAATTGACTCTACGGTAGAGTACTCTATGGTAATGACCGCTCCATTTCTCGCGTGCTCGTATGGCTGTTCCTTCCTGTTGAGGCCATCGGGAATCAGGAACAGACTAATCCCCACCAGGATCAGGATGGACTTCTGATAAATGGCTTCGATGCACAGGTTCACAATTCACACTCGAAGGCGGGTTGAATTGCACTACCCATCGTCAAGTGGGTACAAGTACTTAGCACATACTCTATTTAGGTATATCTACATAAGTAGTGGAGAGCAAGTTTAGGAACCCGACGCTTCCCCACGACTTGCCACTTTTTATCCTTGCAGATTCATCCCACTTCTCTGCTCTTCCCCCTCCTCTCAACCACCTACCAATCCTCTCCACTCACACACTGACGACTGTGGCATTCAGCGTCTTCGACATCTTTCTTTTCGCACCATAGCACGGATCGCACCAAATTACTAAGTGACTTCGTTGACGCTTCCCGTAGGCTACCACCTATCACACCCCGCACATCTCTTATTAATCACCACTCTCTTCACCTTCACCTTTACCTTCACATCCATCTCCTCTCCGGCGTCCTGTCACTTACCACTCATCATTGACACCGCTCACTCACACCCTCCGCTGCAGTTCGTCTGCTCTTCGGCGTTGTAAAAAGCATCCGAATCAGTACTTTCACCAGGCAACCCACCATGCCGAACCACACCCGCCGAGGAGTCAACGTCTCTGTGTACCTACAAGACCTCAACACCATCCCGTCTGCAGATGAGCAAATCGACTCCTTCAATCCCGATGACTTAGACCTTTGGACAAATACACAATTTTTCGACTTTGATATGGGGGGGCAGATCGCACGCGATCCAACAGAGACCACAAGAGAGCAGAAGCCAGCTGCGAATTCCTCTACCGCCATAGACCCGAGTCTGAAAGAGGGTGGGGGATTCGACAGTTTTCTCAATGGTGGGCAGCATTGTCGTAATGCACACGAAGGAGTTGCTAACCTACACCAATAGAGTTCGAGGACTTCCAGAATTTTGAATACTCGCCTACATTTGCAGAATTCCATAGTCCAAGGGCCCAACAGCCTTTACCTGCGACTATACAAACTATCCTACCAGCAGTAACTCCTACAACACCTCGTGCGCTCCCCCAGAAGCCTATCGCGGCAGCACCAATTTCGGTTTACCCGAGCTCGAACACTGCTCTGTCACCTGCTCCTACTGCCTCCACGGTTACTCGTGCCTCTAAGCGAAAAGCATCTGTTTCCAGCCCAAATGGCTCCCAGGCTGATAGCCTAGAGGATGCCTCCCGTTTTGCCGCAGAGGAGGATAAGCGCCGCCGCAACACTGCAGCATCCGCACGATTCCGTGTCAAAAAGAAGCAAAAGGAGCAACAGTTGGAGAAGACGGCCAAGGAAATGACGGATCGTGTGCATCAGCTGGAGCAAAGGATTCAGCAACTAGAGTTGGAAAATAAATGGCTGAAAGGCCTCATAGTGGAGAAGAATGGGGGCAAGAGCGGCGAAGAGATGCTCATGCCACCTTCAATACTTGCCGGCAGCAAAGATGGCGTTGGTACAACCGGAAACCCCGAAGAATAATGGATCCTTTTTCATGATAAGTGGTATCACTAGGGTGCTTTGTTTCCGTTCATGATTTGCGATACTACGTCTTTGGGGGTGGCGGCTGTTGAATCTTTTGTTCATAGTTTTTGTATCTTGTATCTTTCTTGTACTTTAAGATTGAAGTAGGCGGGGTTGGTCATGCACTGAGGACCAGCGTGTATGCACGACGGCTATCCCTACGCATCCTCGACGGAAAAGAAAAAACATATGATGTTCTGTATCAACAGTTCGATTATTAACTAAGTACCCAAAACTTCAGAGGTTGACGAGATGCCATCTAATGGATCAAAGTCTGAGTCCAGGTTTCAGGGTGAAGACCAAACGCAACCAGTGATTTGGCACCAATGGTAGTAGAATTTGGAAGGGTCTGCGATGTCCCTGACGATCGATCTACGGTAGTTGAAGAGCTTGCGCGATTTCTTCATGCAGCAGAACACCCATCTATCCTCCTACAGCTCCAAGCAGATTTATCGGCATGACGCGAATAGCATTATTGCTTTGAAATCGACCCGTAACACTATCCCGACTGTTTGATCTGCAGATCCGATTACTCTGCACAATTTGTAAATAACTCTAAACTCCAAGGTTGTCTTAGATAGATACTTGAAGTAAGCATTTATCCACTGTAGCACTGGACGACTCCGAATGCCAGAATAGTCTAGTCGGTAGAGCGTCATTAATTTTCCCTTGAGATGTAGCCATTTGCCAAATGATGAAGTCTATGATGGAAATGATGAGCGACAACCCCAAGCCAAGCCATGTTATCTTATTATCAAAAAAAATTTGACGTGATCCCTAGGTATACTCGCATATCACCTTGGAGCTCACACCGCTCTGATCAGCCGGCCGTTACCATCACCACCGATATGTCGGACATAGAGGACGACGACCTCTCCTCGCTCTGCCCCTATTGCAATACGAAACCGCCAATCTATACGTGCCCGCGCTGTTTCGCGCGTAGCTGCTCTGTTGCTTGCAGCAAAAAACATAAGCTCTACCGACAATGCAACGGCACTCGCGATCCCACAGCCTTTGTGAAGCGGTCAAAGCTCATGACCGAGTCTGGCGTCAATTGTGATTATGCCTTTCTGACGAACTTGGAGAGGGATATTTTGAGACCTGTGGATATGGTGGAGAGGGACTCAGAGGAGGGAGATGGTAAGGAAAGGAAATCCGTGGATCGGTTACAGATAAGGGAAAGCGTCCAGGAGCTTCTGAAAATGAAGAATATCACAGTGAAATGGGCACCCTGGGATGGGTTCAAGCGAGCCAAAGAGAACCAGACGAGGGTTGCTCCGTAAGTTCTCTCCCCTGAGTTGGTGTTCTTGGAAAATGGCTTGCTTAGACATAGCAGTGGGAAGAAACGCGGCGGCCGCAACGGGGACATCCGGCGGCCAGCACACATTGAGTGGACCGTCGAATGGACACTCCTCGACCACGACTGCCGAAAGATCCTCGATCACAATATACCAGAATACTTGACAATCAAGAATGCTTTTTTCAGTCCCAAAGTTCCCGATAAAACATGGAAAGTAAGCAAGAGTGTCAAGGCTACGATGAACTCCTATCTGGTACTTGAGGCACCAGCAAACCAGAAACGATGTGTCAAGTTGAATTGGAATAAGAACTGGACGGAGAGCTTGAGGGGGCGAACGGTTCTGGAATTTCCGCAGGTATTAGTCACAACTCAAGGTACACCTGAACAATGGGAGGTCGTGCAGGATGAGCGAAAAATTGTGGAGTTGGATAATGATGAGAAAAGAGAATGGGACAAGGGAGGGAATAGTGCAGATACCGTCTCGTCCAGGTCCGGGGATCAGATCCCGGAGGCCAATGACTCCGAGAAGCTGTCTGTAGCAACAAAGCAGACCGATAAAACCAAAATTGAAATGGGCCAGACACCTGTTTCAAATGGACACGTAGAAGCTTGGGTACCTGAGAAAAGAAAGCTCCCTGATGACGATATCTCGAATACACTGGCGGCCATCAAGAGGGCTCGGAATGCAGTTCTAGCACGGCGTTTAGATATTCACTGATTGGGTAAGGGTTATTTAAGCTCATTGCTTTAGCGAGTTTTGTGGATAAGAGAAATGTAAATACCTGTAATTAGGGTGGAGAAAATTAGGGCTTTGGTTTGTGTTCATGTATGGTGGTGAGTAAAGACAGTCACTCCAATGCTAGCCATAAACGATTAGCGCCAATTATACTTCACACAAACTTTCTCTCTCTCTGGTATTCGGTGTAGCTGGACTCTTAACAACTTCACGACAACCACCCCTCGACTTACGACTTACGGCCCCTAGCGACTGCCGCTGCCCTTCTTTCTCGACACACCGCCTTCCGCTAGGTATGTGCAGCAAAATTCCGAGGATTCTGGGATTTCGGGTTGTTTGGGAGTCTCGTTGGGATTGCCGAGATTTCGAACCTATCAACTCTACTATACCCTTCCTCGTATTCCGAGTTCCATTACCGGATGGACGGTTTCGAGCTAACCCAACGATATAGTAAATAATCGACAATGGGTATCTCTCGCGACAGCCGTCACAAGCGCTCTGCTACCGGTGCAAAGCGCTCCCACTACCGCAAGAAGCGCGCCTTCGAGCTCGGTCGCCAGTCCGCCGTCACTCGTATCGGAACCAAGCGTGAGTGATCCTAGCCAGACACTTTCGCGTAAACCCTTCTCCGCTGTTCATTTGCGAAGTCTGAAGAAGAAGACGAAACAAACTTGATCACGAGTTAGGAGGCCTTCCCGCCTCTGCTTGCACCGTCAACGCGTGCAAGCATGCGGGTTGGTAGAGATCTACTATTTCGAATGGCCGGCTCATTGTATACATCGTAGGTGTCCACATTGTCCGCACTCGTGGTGGAAACAGGAAATTCCGTGGTCTCCGTCTGGACTCCGGCAACTTCTCGTGGGGTTCTGAGGGAATCTCAAAGAAAACTCGTGTCATCGCTGTTGCTTACCATCCCTCCAACAACGAGCTTGTCCGTAAGTGCTACATAGGCTCCATATGGTCACTCAAGTGCCGATTCTGACATGGTAATATAGGCACAAACACCCTGACTAAGTCCGCCATCGTTCAGATCGATGCCGCTCCTTTCCGTCAGTGGTACGAAGCCCACTATGGTCTCCCCTTGGGCAAGAAACGTGGACAGAAGGCACAGGAGGCTGCTGCTGCCGCCGAGGCCACCCCTAAGTCCAAGTCCGTCGAACGCAAGCTCGCCGCCCGCCAGTCCACCGCCAAGGTCGACTCCGCTCTTGAGTCCCAGTTCGCTGCCGGTCGTCTGCTGGCCTGTGTTTCATCCCGTCCTGGACAGAGCGGACGTGTCGATGGATACATTTTGGAGGGTGAAGAGCTGATTTTCTACCAGCGTGCTCTCAAGAAATAAATCAACAAAAACTGGGTTCTTTTTCTGGGAGTTGGATGGGTTTTGTTTGCAGGGCAATATCTTCGTGGCTCTAGGGAAGGCGTTTCCATATACGTATTACTCTTCCTTAGGGCGAGCGTTCAAATAAAAAGGGCTTTCGGTATCATAGTATTCTGTTTATCTACGTAGTGGGTCATTTGTAAATATAAGTACATTGGTCCCGTTGTTTACAGATTATAGTATCACTCGCCTTGGCAAACCCCGGCCCCTAAATCACTGCACGATCAAATCCAAACCGTATGGCGGTGTAAAGTGGTCAAAATACCATTCACGATGTCGTACATGGAATTAGCGGAATTGGGTAAATTCATGTGCACCAACACCCAAGCAAAGCACTTGAACAGTTCAAACTTTGGAAATAAACAAAGGTCTTTCTTTATAGAAGAGCATCTACAGACGGCACCATGGACATAATAATGCACGATAAATAAACCTAGAAACCGCAATTTTGAAGCATACCGCCAAAACTCCAAAATTATGTACAAACCGGTGAATATAGAAACAGCAGCTCCCACCTGGGTACCAGTAGTTGTACGCTACCAGTATGTATCTCCAAAACCAGGTATGAACGAGTGATTCCAACGAAAGAGAAGACGTATGCACAAAATTTAGCAAAATTCGTTCATGATGTTTCTCAGAACTGGCCTGCTGCCCAAAAAGTCCTTTCCGTTAATCCCGCCACGGATTCGCTTCGGTGAACCGCGGTTCTCTTGTGTATGGTCTGTTGTCATTTCCACATGGTGAAACAAGTGTGCATCCGACGGCAATTCATATACCCAAGCATTCCTCTCCATCAGACCCACAAACTCTTTCAGCAAGTCATTCGAACTCATAGTTGACTTCGATCCTAAGATTATGAGCTTTGACCGTGCCCTGGTAAAAGCAACGTTGATTCTGCGCCAGTCTCGAAGCAACTCTCCGATGTTACCGTCATCATTCGAACGAACAAGAGATATCACAATGATCTCCTTGTCTCGACCTTGGAATTTATCAGCAGTATGCATCTCAACCTTCTCCCGGTGCCTAAGGAGATGTTGGACAATCTTCAGCTGAGATCTATAAACGGTAATCACGCCGATTGAACTCGGATCAACACCACAACTCAGGAATCCCTCGACAGTCTACTGTCATGTAAGCAACAGCAAGTTTGGATATTCAATCGGTCTCACCTGGAATGTCAGCTCCGCTTCGACAGGGTTTATAGTTCTATCGCCTTTCTTCTCCTCTCTGGCTGGAACCTTGTCCGTATCAACGAAACAAGCTTTGACGTTCTCGGAGAACAGATCAGCCATCCAACACGGAGATTGGCAAATGGTGGGATTCCGATGAAACATCTGCAATCCACTGACGTCTGGTAACCGCAATGCACGATTTGCCACTTCCGGGGTACCACATTTCAGCTTTCCAGAGTATATAAGTTCATTTGATAAGGTCATGATCTCCTTGCACATCCGGTATTGATGCTCTAGGTTTATAACCGCTTGTGGTTGTGCTTCGGAAAGCAATCTGAACAAACTGATGTCCAGACCGCCATCCCTAGCCTCCGGATTTTTTACCAAGGGTGGTAGCTGATAATGATCGCCAACTAATATAAATGCATTGGCAAGCCGGATTGGGCCCAGGCATACTGGCAAGGTGATTTGAGAAGCTTCATCCACTATACAATAGTCAAACAACCGTTCACTGAAGATTGGGCTGTTCAAAAGAAGAGTTAGCATCAAGAGGTAGCAAGATTCTGCAAATAACATACTGACTGATGCCCAAGCACGTTGTTGCTACCACTTTCGGCTGGTGAAAAGCCATATGGAGTTCTTCAAATGAATTATAGCGCACATCTGCAAGCTGCGCAAAGCTTTGTACATCATGGTGAATCTACACTGTAGGTTAGCACCAACCACGGAATCGTAACCACATCAGCATCTACCTTCAAACGAGAGCCTAGTCTTAAAATGCCAAAGTTTTCGTCCTTGATCTTCAAAAGAATGTTGTCGACGGCGGTATGTGTGTATGAGGTTAATAAAACACTCTTCCCCTGAGATACCAATGCCTGGATGATATGAGCGATGGTGGTGGTCTTCCCTGTACCAGGCATTCCAAGCACTAGGGCGTAATCGCGAGCTAAACCCATCAGCAAATCATCAATTAGGTGAAGATAGGTATTATTCACCACTCATAACCTTTTCCACTGCACGCTTCTGGTCGTCATTTAGATTAGACTGAGTTGCCAGCTGATATGCAGTCGGAGATTCCTTAAACACTGGCACTTCAAGATCAACAATAAGCCGACGGTGCTTGTCATTGGCTTCTTCTGGTGACATGAGCTGAACGAGGTTATTACGGATTTTGGCTATGCCGTTGCTAAACTCATCTTTATCAACTCGATAAAGGATTTGATCTCCACCACATACTTGTTGGGATTGGATCCGTTGTTGGGTGCTCTGCAATTCAACAATCCCATTGAAAACTTGGTTGAAATCTTCGTTGAAACCTTTCTGGCGAGTCCGGGTGTTATGAAGACGACGATCTACTTGAACAGTGACCCGATCTTTGCGAATTTGAGAGACGAAGCCGATGGCCAAAGCAATGTGGCCCTTCTCGTCAGACACGACGATGGGATCTCCTTCGCTGAGCTGTGCCTCGTTGAAGTTGAACACAGAAGAAGAATCTTGTTTTTGGAAGCTATATCTGTACTTGTTGATCTTCTGATTGCTGTTATCCACGGTGATTAACTCAGGTACAATGACAAGATTAGCAAAGCACCGCCCCGTAGCTTCCCTTTCGGAGCTTGTCATTGTCCACAGCTCGCGCCGAAATTGCATCGACCCCTTCTCCTCTTTTGTCAAGAGCGTATCCCAGTGCTTAAAAAATGCCTCATGTTTTGCGTTGAGATGTTTCGTCGTTTCCAGAAATGTCTTTACCACTCCACTACTTTCAGCCGTGCCACCTTCGAATAGCTTCGAGACTAGTTAGCAAATCATTTATCGTCAGATGATGACTTGGTACCTTATGATAGACAAAGCAAGAATTTTTTGCATAACATCTAGAGCAAGAGTGCTCATCCTGAAGCATTCCTGGAAGCGTTTCTCGCGCGTATATGTAACTTGCAACTTCGTTACGTTTGATGATCAATTCACGCAGCTCATTTTTAATGGCAGGAACTCTGATCATCTCATTGGCCTCCATGTAATAAAGCAGCCCCATGTGGACATTGATGTCATATCGGTCGGACATCAGTAAGGAATACAACATTGTTTGCGCGCGGTGCGCCATGGACTGACTTCGCCCTGTCTTGAGTTCCAGTGGTATCGTAAGGGTCTTTGCAGAATTCCCTTTCGTGCCTTTGCCTTTCGGCTCAATTACTATCGCTTGAACTGTAGCATCGATGTTGCCTTTTAGGCCATATGACGGTGACCATATGTGCTCTTCGACTTCAAGGAGCTTGTTTATTGCGACTATCGGAGTCGCAGGGCCACGGTGATCTGCTACGGTTGCTTTGGCCTTGGTAAGATCAGTACAGGCTACCGATATGGCTTCGACGATGGGCATACATTGGGTTTTGAAGACAGGTAGAGGTTGGCCCACTCCTGGATGAGTGGTAGTTTTGACCGTACATGCGCAATGGCCACAGCTATTTCTTCTTGCAAGAGGAAAAAACTCTCGATGTTGTCGATAACAACCCTGTCGATATGCATATGTAGTCTCTCCGTCGAAAAGTCATTACTCTCCAAGGCAGATTGAAACACCGCATGAAGAACGTTTCCATAGACCATTGGTTTGCTGATATCGCCTGTAGCTTTAACCCGTTCTTGAAGAACCGCCTTCCTCATACATGAGACTGTGTCCGCAACTGTTGTGGCAGAAACAAGAAAATCAGGATTCACTATAATGTAGTTCTGCTTGTTATCAACAACACAAACTCCGTCCCTATCAAAACTCCCCACGATATGTACGAATGCACCTGGTGATATGACAGTGGAATCAGTCCACGAATCACGAAGCCATACTTTGTGCTGTGCGTTTGACACGACGTTCCTGACTCGAATAATCTGGGGATGCGATCAGCGCGATGCCAGCCTCATAAGCGGCTTGAATGAATGGTCACAAACTTTCTGTAATCGAGATTTACACCCTTCCAGTTGATATGGCCCCTCGGAGATCCCAACTACCTGATACCTTTTCAATCTATTCTGTGGATCTACCTTAGGAAAGTTAATGCAGTCTCTATATGATTCCTTGGTATACCCACATTTGAAACATTTCCAGCCAGCGGAGGTCCATCACCCACTTTAGCAGGTGTATCGAACTGTGCCACCAGCTGCTCAAACTCTGCACCACAGAAAATATCATCGTCACTGAATTCATTAAATTCGTCGAGGGCCGGAGTACCTGCAGTGGGAACGGTGGAAAGTGGCGGGGGAGGTAGATGGTTGGCTTGCGACTGTCGTTCAATCTCATCAATTGTCTCCATATCTATATCGAACTCTCCATAGTCGTCTTCGTCATCAAAGTCCTGAAGTTTTTCGGTAGTCATAGGGGCCGGCTGTGCATCCATCATGTCTTCGGGGTGATCGGTTGCCTGTGAAGGCGAAGATGAAAAAACGTTCTCTCCAGCATTAGTTAATGGTGCGGAGGAAGCTAGTGGTTTTTGTCTTCGATTCAAATCTTGTTTGACCTGGTCGACCAAACTACCGACTCGTAAACTCTTTGACCCTTTCTTTTTCACTACCTGTATAGCATCTGGTTCATCGTCCTCGGAATCCGGCACTACTTCGTGGAGCAAATCAAAATGAGTAGTTTTCCGCCTCTTGAGGCGATTGTGCGTGGTCAGGACACCAGGAGCGGTGCTACGCCGAAGATTGGATGGTGACTTGTCTACCCTGTCAGGAGCGAACAGTCGAGCGGCAGGGTTTGCTGATCGCTGGGCCGAGTCCGAATCGCTTCCATACTTCTTCCACAGTTGCATCGCGGGATCCGCCGTCGAGCTGCCGAGTTGTCGTTTCGCAGCAGACGTACGAATCTCCGGGGGTGAGCTGCTGACATTCCGCTTCAGTTGCGAGTGTGCTCCCCCTTTCTTTATTATAGGTGTGGATTTTGCCCAGGTGACATGTTCCCCTGGCAAGTCCTCTGCCTGGCTATCCGAGAATGCTTTGTCGTCTTCGGTGCTTTGAAGAAGGTCACGAATATTCAACCGTGGCACCGGAGTCTGAGGGGGTTCCCTGAGAGATGCGGGCGTCGGCCTGTCTGGCGTGGGTAGTCCGGCCATGTCGATGTCATCTACAGTGGTCTTCGAGGGGGTAGGAAAGCCATTGTTCTGTCCAGGGGAATCTGCCATGGAAGTTTGAGTCCCGAATTGCTGATCCTGGGGTGTCTTCCGTGGTGTAGCAGGCTTTGTGAACGCGAACGCGCTCAATTTGGATTTTGCATCTGCGGATGCTGGAAGAGAGCTAGAAGACGAGGAACCGGTGATATTCCGCGACGCTTGATTGCTGTCGGCCTTTCTCCGATGAAAACGCTGTTTAGACTTATTTCCATAGCATTAGCTAAATCCATCGAGCTCTGTACAACGCGGTGGAGGATTCATCAACATACCTTTGCGGAATTGTCCTGCTCCAAAAATCCTTTGGTTGGTTTCCGATTCATTGTGGAAGCCAGCCGAATGCAAAGAAAGAAGAAAGGAATGGCTTTAATTGAGCGAGCGACTGAAGGTTTTGGTTGAGATCGAAGGTAAACAGAGCTAATTAGAGCGAGCGAACGTGTTTTGTGTCCACAAACGCCAACACGCGAGTCGAGTAACACAACTTCGAGACTCGATTGGACTGATTGGGCCGTGCAACAATGCCTGCAGCAATTGCGTGGGGGATCCCCGGAAGGCTGCACGGCTTAGTAACATGAGCGGACTCGAGCGTCCGTCCTCTTTTGGCTTTTAGCGGCGAACAACGTGAAAACAGCGAGTGGGTACAAGTGCACAGCACAGGAGCCATCCTTCTGCGCAGAATAATAGAGCAGCAGGCACCACCAGGAACAAACTGAGGAAGCCTCGAAGCCGCCTAAAAGTGAACTGAGTGAATGCTCGGTCTCGCTGCATGGCTTCTCACTCTTGCATGGCGTCTCACTCTGGCACCAGCGACCTCAGCTCCAGGCTGCGTCGGCCTTATTACTGCTCGCTCCTCACCGGCCGACAAGGCCGACCGATAATACTTCTTAATAAACGCACCTTGAGATCGCACCTGCATGCATCTATCTCGGCCTTGCATTCACCCAGTCAGAAGAGGTTGCTACCCCACCTTCGCTTCCGATTTAGTCGCACACTTTGCCACAAACTCTGCATCCCGGCAAATTTATTTCCTCTGCCTTCGGAGCTGACCTGGCCTGCCCGCCTGCTCTTCTCCTCGTCGCCTTCGTGTATCGTGTATCGTGTGCTCGTATCCACCAGCTTCTTAAGCGCCCATCAACTTCCATTCCCACCAGCAATCCATCACCAGCACCACCAACACCACCATGGCCGACAAGAATATTCCGATTCCCTTCTCCGTTACCTTTGCGGGAGGTTCGTAATCCCCATGCAAGGCTCGAGCATTCTTTAGTTGCTGACTTGCGCTGCGCAGGTGCCATTGCGGGTATCTCAGAGGTGGGTGCTTGCCTTGGAAGTCTAATTGGTCGCGTGCTTCATAGATGACTGACTCGGGCTTGCACGCAGATTCTCACCATGTCGGTTACCTCCGACGGTTCCGCTCACCAGTTCGAGATATGCTAGACTAACATTGGAATTGCGTGCTCAGGTACCCGTTGGACGTGGTAAAGACTCGTGTGTAAGTTCACACCGTGAGTACACGTACGACCCAGATTGACCGTTATCTACAGCCAACTTCAAGATCACACTGCAGTGGGCAACGACCGATACAATGGAATGGTGGATTGCTTCAAGAAGATTATCAAACACGAGGGGTAAATTTCTGGTCTCCTATATGCACTGATATCAATCTAATGTGCAATCAGGTTCTCGAGGTTGTACCGTGGTATATCGGCCCCCATTTTGATGGAAGCACCTAAGCGGTATGGACCGACCCATGCAAGTTCAATATATACATATGCACGGACCATAGCTTAATATTTCGGCAGAGCTACGAAATTCGCCGCCAACGACGAATGGGGCAAAATCTACCGTAAGGCCTTCGGCGTAACTGAGCAGACGCAAGCTCTCTCCGTCCTTACTGGTGCCACCGCTGGTGCAACCGAATCTTTCGTCGTCGTACCCTTCGAGCTTGTCAAGATTCGTCTCCAGGACAAGGCTTCCGCCGGTAAATACAACGGCATGGTAGACGTGGTCCGGAAGATTGTGGCCAATGAGGGAGTCTTGGCTATGTACAACGGTCTTGAGAGCACTTTGTGGCGACACGTTATGTGGAACGCGGGTTACTTTGGCATTATCCATCAGGTCAAGACGATGCTTCCTAAACAGGAGACCAAGAAAGGGACGATGATGAATGACCTCATTGCCGGTTCAATCGGTGGAGCTGTTGGAACTATTCTGAATACACCGCATGTCTCCCGTGTATTGCGGTCAGGTGGTATAGTGCTGACAATTGCGTACAGATTCGATGTGGTCAAATCGCGTATCCAGAACACCACCCGCGTCCCCGGTGTCATTCCTAAGTACAACTGGACTCTTCCATCAGTGGCATTGGTTGCCAAGGAAGAAGGTTTCAGTGCTCTCTACAAAGGCTTCATCCCCAAGGTTCTGCGTCTCGGACCCGGAGGAGGTATCCTCTTGGTCGTTTTCACTATAGTTGTTGATTACTGGAAAGCCACGCAAGTGTAGAGAGGCGCGTCTGGGATGTTTACATTTTGATTATAGAACTAGATACCTTTTGTGATAGATTTCCTAAGAGCTAGACTTCTCGAGATAGACTTTTCACAGCAAACCGAATCTCTGGCAAGCGCTCTTGTTCATAGGAGTCATTTTATAAGTACCACTGTTCATCATGGGTCGTCTTGCCGTGTTCTGACCTTCCGATTTCCCTCTGGGTCGACCACATGGTTCCTCAAAGCCCCTGCTACCAACTCCCTGAGCTCCCGTTGTGCCTCTTCACCTTCGAAATTTCCCCTCTGAGTCAGCTCTTCTATCCGCCGCCGCAGCTCAGAATCCACAGGCGTATCCATCTCTGAAGCCTCCTCCATAGTAGAATAGCTAACCTCAACACCCGATGGCGGTGGGGGGGCACTGGTAGAACTTGCACTGTTTGTCGTTGGAGCTTCTCGTTCCCGCAGGTACGCAGCGACAAGAGGAAACTGACCATCATCTTCTATAGCTTCCGCCGCCTTCCCATGAATCAGCGCCGCAACAGAACGTCCAGGGAGAGAGCAGGCAGCATACAGTCAACCCGGAAGAATTCCGATGGCTTGGATCCGCCCCGAGCTCTTCCACAAGACATCGCGCAGTCTCGATGGTCTCCGCGACAAAAAGTGGCGTGTCGCCATCGTGGTCGGTAATATTTGGATCGCCGCCGTGGCTTCGGACCAGCGATTTTAGGAGCGGTATGTGGTTGTAGGAAGCGGCAGCGTGGATCGGGGTGTCTGTAGTATAAGCAATGTTAGCAAGAAAAAATGAGGGAAGGGACACTGACAGCCGTTTTCGTCGCGCGCATTGACGGATGCAGGGTCTTGGGTGAGGAATTGTGATACGGCGACTACGTCGTTATCCGAGGCGGCGATCCAGATGTTTGGTGAAGGCATTTTTGGTAGGGTATCTAAGTTTGTATGGAGGGAATTTTGTTCTGGTGGGGCGGCGGTGATGACCCCACGGTTCTAAATTTGCGATGTAAATCACTCGGCTCAAGAATTGAATTCCTAGGCGATTTCGTCTCCCCGCTCCACGCCTTTTCTGCGTCTTTGTGCTCGTTGGTTTCTTGAATACTAGTAGTTACCACAAGAAAAAATGGGTTTTTTTATTTATGGGATACTTACCGTTTTGATATTATACCGTTGGGCAACCGTTCTTCGACCATTCTTAATGCTACTACAATCGTTATTAACGGTCAAATAACAAATCCATACTATAATAGGATACTAATGGTGTTTAAAAAACCCCATTTTTTCATGTAGTATGTTAAGATAGTAATGCTAGGGAATGGACCCACGGATACCTATGAAACGGCGGATAACTACTCTTCTCCGAAAGTTGTCCTGGTTTATTTGATGCGCTCTACTATGCTAGATAAGTACTTATGTCTTAAGTTTTCATGTAGGGAAGTAGTATAATTATATAAATGGCTAGAATCTGCCCTTGGACGACAACAACTTGTAGTAAGAGAGTTGTTCAGACAATCAGACACCGCGCCTGAGCACAGCGTAATGTACCGTTAACGTTGTCCTCTCTGGTTGATAGTGCTCTAATCTGTACCACATCCATTGGCTTTTGGGATAGGGCTAGCCATCATCGCCGCCGACTATATTACTATCTATGTCACCTCGTTGCGCTCGGTAGCTACATTTCCACCGCGGATGATACCTAGAGAGTGAGATGGGCTACGGGCACAGCATGAATTTCAATTGTTGATCATCTCTGGTTGCATTTTGGCTAAACGTCCCACTGACTTGTCTTACCGTTCGTCCGACTCTCCATAAGCATATGCATCGCGACATCTGTGAGTGTATACAACTGACTACACGGGTACCCAGTAGGCACCGGAATACTCTCGCTGTGGTCCTATGTGATATAATACGGTCTGTTGGACTTTCCCACAACATAAAATAACGTAAATCACCGGGAAGCGAGACATCCACTAGAAGCGAGACACCGTCCGTGCACAGATTGCGCCATCAAATCTCCATCTATTACCTCCTCTCAACCATTGCTGTATATACAAAACCATATCCCAAACAACAGCAGATATAACTGGTGACTGTAGATTAGTCTGGGAGTCATCTGAGCAGCTCTGGGAGTGACTTACTTGCACACTATGACTTCCTTGAGCGAAGTCTCATGGTTAGTAGAGTGACCGGAGTGGAGGAGATCACATTTGGCCCCGGATGTGAGGTGGTATGAGGGTGGTATCCATCTTCAGAAAAGTCTGCTGAGAAAGTGGTAGTAAAGGACTCCGCATCTGAGTCATCTTCAATCACTTCTGCAAGTGGAGGCAGATAGTAGTTGGGACGGGGTATAGTGCTTGTAGTGGAGCGCAGCAACCTGGTTGGTGTCTCTTCCAATTGGAACCGTACTCGAGGCTTTACTGGGGTAACAACTACAGCCCTCTGAGCAGATTTCCGTGTGTGAAACTGCTTTTTGGCTGCTTTCTCTTTATTGATTTTCTCCCGAACTTGGATTTCCTTTAAGATATTTTCACCGGTCATAACAACTGCAACATTTCCTTTTCCAAGCCTCCGGAGGTCTTTCTTTGAAAGGCGTATCTTGTTGACTGCTTCCCGAACATGCTGTGCTTGTGTATTTGCAATATCAGCCTGCACTGACATATACTCTGCTGTATGAGAGTATCTCAATATGAGATTGCAGATCTGGCCAGTAGTAGCAGTTTTGGCAAACATTAGAGCTCGGGAGATTTGTTGGTGAAGCTTACACTTTGTGTAGGGAGTATGCTCAAGGGGAAAACTGTCTTTGTGGTTTTTGGAATTTGAGGTTGCACAACTAAGAGCTGTTGCATTCGGCAGTTCACTTAGTACAGAGCAGGGGTTGAATGGTACAATTCCGCACTTTTCGAATGCTGCAGTAATGTTTCGAAATGTATAGGCCTGCTGTCATGCTTCCTTGTATAGTGGAAAGAATATATCTCTGTTGATCCTGATGGTAGTTGTAAGAAAGTAATCTTCAATGGCTTTTCGGTATGCTAGCTGCAGAGGTGCAAAAAGTCCAACATCCAGTGGTTGTAGTAGATGTGTTGAATGAGGGGGCAAGCAAAATACCATGATGTTATTGGCTTCGCAGAAAGTGAGGAACTTGTAGTTGATGTGTGAAACATGACCATCCAGAATCAACAAACGTGATTCTCCTGGACAACGGGCCTTGGAAATGGGATCATATATATTAGTAAGCCAATCATACCCAATTTTACTATCTCTCCAACCTTTTGGTGATACAGCCCAGCGAGTATTGTGATCTTCTTCTCCAATATTCTTATACCAATCGAAAATGTGTACACTCCCTTTGCCTATAAAGTATGGAGGAAATACAAATCCATCTGCAGATACTACTTCCAAAGCTGTAATGAATTTCCGCTTGCCATCTTGTTTAATTCTTGGATTTTTCTTCCCTTGTCATGTAACTACCTTAGTGTGTGGTGATATTTCCATAATAAATCCCTTTTCATCAACATTGGTGATTGCTTTATCTGAAAATCGTTGAGCTCACATAATCTTGCCAAGCCTGTGGAAATGTGTCTGAATAGTACGGGGGTTGCTGGCATAAGCGCGTTGACAATCAATTCTGCTTGCAAATCATGCAGCAACTTGTATAGGATGTCGATTTAAAAAGCGAGTAATCCAGTTCTTTCCTATAAGGTTGTGCTGAGCAGAATTCTTTCCCTGAGCGAAGTTGCGAACTGGAACTTGTCTCTGAAAATCAAGTTTCGCCAAATGCTTTACCATTCCCATAAGGTGATCTATTCAAGGTGACAATCCAAAGTCATCTAGCTTTAGGATCCACTTCACAATCGCTTTCTCTGCAGCTGGAGTAAAGGTTTGTTGCTCTTGGTGGGCAATTTCTCATGTCTGGCTACTGTTCTTCTGGTGTCCCAGACTTGACTTGGAAAGGCCATAAGCTTCTGCTGCTTTCTGAAGAGAACTAAAGACCCCAGTGTCTAGGCCTTTCAGAGCAGCCTCATATCGTTGCTCGAGAGTAAACTTGGGTATATTGCTTCGCTCTTTGACTTTGGGCATCGTGGGAGGGAGTTACTGAGCGGGGAAGAGTTCAAATGCGGGGTAAATTCCATTCGCTAGAAGCTTACCCGGCCGTCTCGCTTCTAGTGGATGTCTCGCATCCCGGTGATTTACGTTATACCTTGTCTCTCAAAGATAAGTGTCTACCTCAAACCAAGTAGCACCCCTTCGAAGACGTTCCGAAAGGCCAGCTAGGTCCGATTCCTCCCTCGTAGTCCTTTCCTTTGATCTAATTCTTAAACATCCTTGCAGAAACTCTGAATAACTTGCAACCCAGCATACGGCGATCCCATCGCCTCAGAAGATTGTCCTAATGTGTAGAGCCTACAGAAGGCATGAAGGGGGTCTTTCATATTGCCATCCGTGAGTGAAGTGCGTATACTCGTACCCCCACCCCACTCCCCCGGTCGAGCTATTATAGCCCTGACACTGTTGCAAGCGAAGCAAAGATCTTCGATGTCCCAACTTGGGATTAAGAGTCCCTCCCTCACATTTGGGAACTAAGGGCTTCAGGAGGAGAGCACAAAGATATTCTACGGTCTAGACAATGCTCTGTTGAATTCAAGTCAGTGAGGTTTTCACCTGGCTATTCATATCGTAAACACCCTGAATTCTATCCAGTGTAAACAACTAGCCACCACACCGAGTTTAAGCAGTGCAAACATTGTTGACCTTTCTTCGACAAAATTTTATGAATATAAGCACTTAGACCCAGCGGCGTATATCATATGGGCGCCCTCTTCCTGAAGCTCCAATACGGATTATGGAAGACGGGCATTCCTCGTGTAGTCTACATTCTGGCCGAATCCTAGAATACGCCATACCTCGCTGTTGTGTGGTACCTAAATCTAGCTTTGGTATCTTCTATCTAACCACCCCAAAGTCTTCTCCTTCCTCGACCTTAAATGCGTTTCCTTCCCTACTCGATCCTTCTTCCACTCCCTCGCCTTCTCCGCCCTCAGCACTGCCATCGCCGCCCTCTCTCCCCAGTCCGTCATCGTCCTCCAAATATCCGCATAGAACCCCACTAGATGCGATCCTTCCTCCGTGCAATGACGCGAGCTTTGCTATGCATGGACATCTCGCCTTCCTTGACGCATCATACCCGGGGTTTGTCTCTAGTGACTTATACGTTGATATGGAGAGTGTATCTCCACCGAGCCCGGCGTCTCTTTCCTCCTTGCCGCAGCGTACGGCAAATAATATAGCCTCTATAGCTTAAACATGGTACGCTAATACACGGTTCATGCATAGAAATTTGCTGTTTAACACGCTCGTTGACCGGAAGATACTCGCAAGTTTTTTGGGATGAGCTTGGTCTGAAGGCAGAGCCGATGAAGTGATATGGTAGTTAAAGTTCAAAATGGATTTCGGTCCACTGAGGTAGCTCAATCAGATAGCTAGGAAACCATTCGAAGTTTCCACCATCGTCATCAGAAAGCATGGAGCTGTTTTCCAGGTAACCTTTCGTAAAACAGCACTCGCAATCCAAACTGCTTCAGCGGTGACGGTTGGTGAGTTTGAGCGGTTCGTCTTTCTAGGAGAGCTTGGAGAGGGTCATGGCTATGATTGCACTACTCTAGGTAGAGGAGGGAGGCAAACGGGGCTCTCTTCGGAGGGTTTGGCGGGTAAATTTCTGGCTATGTATTTTGTATGTCATGCCCGCAAGCGGGCGATCACGAATGCATAATGATAATGATTATAACAACTATTCTACGAGTAGGTAGAGGGAAGTTATGTAGGGCTAGGGTTATTTTAGTCCCGGTCCTAACCACCACTTGGCGGGCCAACCAAAAGTAGCAGGGGTCCTCCGTTTCAGGTGAGGCTCATGTGAGGCCAGTAGATATCTATTAGCCTCACATGAGGGTGACTGAAATATCATGTTGATGTGAGGATATTTGTTGGCTTCTCAAACTTATGACTATCCTGCCACTGTCACTCACACAAATCACTCAGACAGATTTGACACCATTGCAGTTGACTGCAATGGTGACAGTTGAGACACACTATTCTCAGTTGAAATTCTCATGCTACAGTAACTAGTCAGGTAGGAGATTTTAAGTATTCTCACAATCAGCATTTTGGAGATTCTTGTGCAATGCTGTGAAAACTAAAAACTCTCTACCTTCACAGCCAAATAAAACATTACATAGCAGGTATTCTGTGATGGGGTTGTAACTTCTTGGAGTTACTTCTAGCTCTACAATTATTTCCCACTGCACCCGTGATTTTGGACGTGCAAGTGTGTGTGGGGTGGTGGCAGTGGCAGTGGCAGTGGCAGCAAGATTCTGGTGATGATGATGGTGATAGTGCACATGGTAATGGTGATGGTGATGATGGTTGTCATGACCTACGGGCCATGGTGAAGGTGTGTGCTGTTCCAAAGAGCTAGAAGCCGTGCCCCCGACGCTTGAAGCGCGGCTGTGAGGGCGGTTACTGAAATCCTGTCAGGATTCTGATATGAGTCTGGCAGGCATGACAGACCTCCAGGAGTACCATGGTCGCAGCTGGCTGCAACCGCTGCAAATCTATCTGGTATCAACTGTGCCTGTACTGTCATGAGTATGCAAAATCAAATCAAGGTGATTGCAAGATCAACCTCATATGCGCCTCACCTGAAACGGAGGACCCCCGCTAAAGTACTATTTTGCACTTTTTATCCCTAACCTATATGTGGGGTAGCGCGTTATCTACTTAACCTGAGCCAGGAGAAGCCGTGGTATTGCTCTCGTATACCAGGCTTTCCGAGTTCACTTCGCCGAGCGAGGCGAAAAATTCTGGGCACGAGAGCACCGTGGCATGAACCTATAGGGAAAACTAGATTCTAAGCGTTTAAAAATACCCAAAAATCCGAAAAGCCAACAAGACATCTGGATCGATACTGCATGGCGAGTGTTCGGGCAAAGTAGGGTGAGACACGTTGCGTTACTCTTGGAAGTAGTAATTCCCAACTGGTTCGGAACTGGATAAAACCAATGCCCAAATGGTCCTGCCAACGGTCAAAATGTCATTGCGGTTGTGATGCCATTAGAGACAGCCGCAGGGTGTTTTCAGCTCATTCAACAGAAGCTGGGCAGATATTGATCCAAACGCCGATGTAAAGCCCAGTAAATTGAATAACCCCGATTTACATGTATGGTTCATACTGAGTGTTGACAATGTTTCTGCGTAACGGGAAACTAATGTCTGCCATTTTAACAGGGAGCCACTAATTCCCGGGCTACAAAAATCAATGTGTTTGGGCAAAGTGTTCCCTAAACGAAGTTAACGGAAGCAATGTACTAACATATCAACAACGAGAAGTTGTGGAGAAGACTAACGGAGCCCTGAGATCTAAAGAGAGATCCCCGCGCAGCCAACAGGACAAATGTTGGCATGAGGATGTAGAATAGTTCATGTACCGGCAGTAAGGACAATCTGATAGGCCACAAATGGAGCGTGTATTGATTGTTGCATATGGGAGAAAGAGTAAGAGGTAGTGGTACTCGAAAAACCAGTGGCTAAAGGACAAGGACGGCAATTCACGGATGTGCGAAGGTCATCGAGTTTCTGATGGACGGTGCTGGAAAGTTGAGGACACATTATATCAGCTGGTCGATCCTGTTATTCCCTTGTTCGAAAAAACATCTCCAGATTGTTTAATGACAGTACAAACCACTCCGTATTCGCTCCGGGTGCTTGGGAGCGGAGCCTATCATGCAAGGGCACAATCCGAAGACTAGCTGGCCTTAAATGATATACTAGTACTAGTACCCATAAAACTGCAAATGGGTCCCAACCTACGGAAATAAAAGGATGCAGTACAAATCTCCAACTCCAACTCAGTACAAAGACGAAGAGGGTATTTAGATGAACCCAGTCGCCTGAAGAGCTGCCGAAGCTGTTATACTAGAGCTATTATCTGAAAGAGTATGACTGAGGAGGCAATAGAACAGATAGGTAGCGTGGAGGTATTTTATCCCACGTTCCGCTGCTAGCTTAACCGGATTGAATGTTAATGGGGGGCATGTAAGTACTGCGCTCGCCACAACAGTACCTATACATTTCCAGACTACAACTTCGGCTCCATAGTTACAGTTATCGATTTAAGGATTGACACCGAGCCACAGAATTGAGAGCCAGTCATTCACCATACCTATCATTCACGCCGTTCCTAATCTGTCCTGGCCCACCTCTCTGGCCATCGATATATCCAAGAGCTTCTTTCATGCATCCTACTTCCCTCGACTATCCACAAACCAGCCTTTGATATAAAACTGATATAGTTTATTATATTGCACACAAGTAGCAAAGCACGTTCTCGCCTCTTTCGTTCCTGGGTTTTTCTCGTCACTTGTAACCTCGACTTGCCGGCGGCGAAAGAAGCGGCTGGTATATGGGTGTACTTCTCGCCATTGGGCATCTTGGACGGGTCAGGGGGACGTCCAGGTATGAAGCCTGTGGTCAATCCTTTTGAATCTGAGATTCTATCACTGTCATCCACAGATAAATGCGTTTCACGCTCGCTAGCTCTAAGTTTCCCACTGCCTCTTCTGTCTTTTCCCAATTTGAACTGCAACTCTCTCAGTTGTTCTCTTCCTTAGTGTTTGTTATCGTTTGTATAGTGATATCCTTTACTTAGCATTGTAAATTAAAGTATTCTCAGAGAACATCCAATTAGAACATCTGCGGTCAAACCTCTTGAGTCTGAAACTCTGTCCTTGTCAACCACAGGCAAGTGCGTTTCACGTTTGCCCACTTCTCGTCCTACAATCATGCTCCTTCCCTTCCCAGTAAACTTCTGGGTTGAGTTCCTCTTCCGTGAAACCATCTCCATGCATGCGATGAAGATGGGTGGTGAGTCGGATTAAAGCGGAGATGTGGACAGTAGACAGGGAAGTCAGGTCTACGCAAAATATTCATCCACGAGCCGGCATCGTAGTGAGTCATGGGCCATCACTCACAGATCTGAGCCCTCTCGAGCCTCAGCAGGAAGACGCCCCGGTACCTTGGTCTCAAGCTAGCTCGTGTCGTGTGTAACACTGGAAGGCCTTCTTGGCCGCATATTCGTAGTCATGACCGTCATCATTGTTGTTTCTTTAAATCACTCGAGTTGCATGAGCAACCCGAAACAAGTACCGCGAGACTTGCTTGACTACTAGTAAAAGCCCGATGTATCAGCAAACCCTTGAACCGGCTGACCAACAGTCGTTAAGACAAGATTGCGGGCGACATTCATTGTGCTATGTTGTATTGTCGGAATATAGAATTCTAGTCGGATGTTGGGCAAACGGTGTAGTAAGAATCTTGCCGGTAGTTGTGGACACCGATAACTCTTCGCTCAATGTTCTGAGTCAGCTGATTTGTTTCCTTTCTAAACTCTGTCGTTTTGAGGAACGGGCGATGAAAACCCCTGGGAACGAGAGCAGCAAGCCATCAGAAGCGAAGATGCCCCCCGCCTTTAATGTGCGGCTCAAAATTTGGCGAGTGGTTTAGTAGTCAGATCAATCTATTCTCCAATTTCCTCTGCTTCTTTTCGGGCTTTCCAATCGTGCCCGTTGTCATTGTGGAATAGAATTATCCGGCTCAGACGAAGGACTTAGAAGGCCTGAAACTGGTGCAAAGAAGGATTTGAGAATGGACAGTTGGAGGATATGTTCCAATGAGCGACAGGAGAATGAGAGTCGAAGGAACGATGGCCCACTTGTCGTTCGCAAGTGGTTCCCTTTGCAGCCCATCATGTAGTCACATGCTAGTGGCTGGTAAATAATTTTGAATGTACCGGTACTCTAAAGTACTACTGGTCAACCAAAGAGCCCCCATGTGATCAGGTTACCTCTCTTTTGGGCACATTTTGTACTGACACCCAGTTAATCGAATATAAAAGAAACAATTGGCATCGGATAGTGCTGATAGCTCTCTGAGAGTTCATCTACACTCATCAATCAAGAACTTGAAGAGAGGTATGTGGTCAACCGCTGTCTTTGGCTAGCCAGACCGCCACTGGCCTTCGGCGGGAGAGAGTGCGAAGACATTGAACGCAGCGCATCAACCCAACTTCTTTCTCGAGATTTATTCACATCTACCGACTCCACCACCCGTCCGTCGCTGTCGAACGTGTCCCCCCACTCCCCCGGAGCCGTTTGACGTTGAAATCCGTGCACAAATCCGACTTGTCATCGAAGATAATTGCATAAGCCATCTTTCCCAACGAATTTCCTCTTCTAATGCCTCGATATTCACCACGATAAGTTCCATATGGTATGCCCGGAATCACCCGTGCCATTATGTTAATATACGCCACCGTACTAACCGTAGATCTTATCGCAGTTTTGGGCTCTGATATCACCTTTGAGACAGACGTCGCAGCCGCCGCGACTTGCTCCAACATCGCTTCTACGCATCTTCTTTGAAAAACATGGCGCTGCCGTTGCCCGACACCCAGTTCTCTTCATTGTCTTATCGGTTACTATTTCGGTAATCCTCAGCTACCCATCGATTTTCCTGTACTTCAATGGCGCGCCTGGCCCATCCTCCGTCACGCATCACGTCTGGACATCAGCAACTCCGTTTCTTTACCCTTCAACGACGCCTGACATAGGGATAAAGCAAGCATGGATTGCGGGCTCGTATATGGAGGCCCTCACACATGATGTCTTGAAGGAGGGATTGACAATCCAACGGACGTTGTTACCGGATGCGATCTGTCAATCATCCGCAAGTGACGGCTACTTGGGAGAGAAAGCAGAGATATTACAAGATGAGGGGGCAATACCTTCTGGGATGTTTTTTCATTCGCCTTTGCTCTACTGGAATTGTTCGCTTGAAGCCGTGGAAAATGATCGCCGCATCCTTAAGACTGTGAACGACAATATTTTCCAGCACTCATCTGCAGGGATTACATTACGATGGGGTTCTGTTTTTGCGGGCAAGCAATTTTCACACCAAAAGCTTATTGCTGCGGATGCACTGGTGATCAGCCTATTCTACGATTTGAATTCAACAGCTGGAGATTTATGGGATCAACGAGCTGCGATAATTGCACGGGAAGCACAACAACATAGAAGATTCAAAGTTTACCCGCCTGATGGCAAGGAGGATTATAATCTCTTGTATGAAGTAAGGCGGTCATATCCAGTGATAGAACTTTGATTTGGTATTGATATCTGGTAGTTTCGTTTTCAACCACTCTCTTTTTTCGATATTTTCACATTATCTATATGCTATCTGTGTGCTGCAGCATACTTAGTTGTGTCGCTGCGTCGTTTGAGAGCCGTAAAGTCTCGGTTCGGACTTGTTGTCACAGTTCTTACTCAGGTTTGATGCTCACCCAGTGTTGCCACTGGTTCTGTACAATCTGACATCGATGCTTCAGATTGGCACGTCCATAATGTCGAGCTTCACAATTCTAGCTATACTAAAAGTTCCAGTATCACATGTTCCCAGGTAAACCCAGTCACGACCTGCGTAATGTTCATTGCATTGACCCATTGGCTAGGGAGGTCTTTCCATTCGTGATCATTGTGATTGGCTTGGAGAATATGTTCCGCCTAATCAATGCTGTTTTTGCGACTCCAGCAGAAAAGTCTACGACACAACGAATATCAGGCGCCTTAGGAGAGGTCGGATTTCTTTCGTTTGTCGCGGTAGTCACAGACCTTGCCATGCTGGCTATTATTGCGCGCGTCTCGGTGCCCGCTGTTCGAGAGTTTTGTTTATTTGCAGGGGTGGCGTTGCTAGTAGACTTTATTTTGCATATGACCTTTTTCCTCGCAGTCCTGAGTGTTGATGTACGCCGTTTGGAATTACAGGACTCACTGGATAAGCTGATGAGCCTCAACTTCAACGAAGACGATGACCTAGACTTGTTTATGCCTCCGAAGGAAGCAAATGCGATTACAGAGTTTTTGTTTAGAGGGGGATCGCCACTTAGCACCCGAATTGCTGGTTCAGTAATTGTACGCCCCCTCCCCCCTTTTGAGTAACCGGCGGCGTGAATGGTGACTCACAGCATGGTAGATGATATGTTTTGCTATAGCCCTGAACATGCATTTTCTTGACAACCAACATCCGATCACAACCCTCGTGATGTTGATTGACATGCTTCGAAACCCCAACAAATTCACCCACCGCTCACTCGGCCATGGAATGCCTCTCAATGTTGCCCGGACGCCGCTAGCATGGCTCAGTAAACAGGATGAATACACTGGGATGGAACTTATACGGGCTTCAAAGCATATAGGAGCCGCGAAGCTAAATGCTGTCAGAATTGTAGCGAAAGCTTACCAACCTCTTTTTTTTGAATTGGCAGGGTCTGATCGGGCTGAAACCCCGGGAAAGATGCCTAATATTATTAGTACTCTCGATATCGATGTTCTCAAGGACCACATTCAGTTTTTCTTCATAACTGTCGTGGTTGTGGCGGCTGGGATAACGATTTCAATGAACTACCTTCTTCGGAGGCATGACATTTCAGAGGACCGGGCTGGTTCTCCAGAGGGCGGAGGGCCGTTTCTGAAATGTCAGACCCTTGTTGAAGGCCATTCTTTAGATGTGGTGATGCTTGCGTCATCACCGAAGGGTATATTGGTGTCGATTGGATTGGACAGGCGGATTGTGGTGTGGAAGCTCAAGAGCAATCGCCAGCCGTGTTTGAAGGATATCATACGGTCAACTTGCGCAGAACATATTCTTTGGCCGATTCTGGCGATTACGCTCGACGAAAAAGGAGACTGGCTAGCGATTGCGCCTAAATCTGGGAGAATCTCGTTTTATCAAATCGAGAAATCATCTCTGTACCGGTCTTTAGATGTCGACATGCAGGGTCATCAACCGAGTGCTTTCTTTTTTGCGCCCCGGAATTTCAACGACGATCAGCATCATGGACCGCGGCTAGTGGTAATGCGGAATGATGGGTTGTTATTTGAATTATATGTCAAGACGAGAGAGACTGTGCGTCATCGAATATGCGAAGGGGTTGTGGTATCGTCGTCGCATGGCGTCTTTACTCCACGGCTTCCTCTGAGGATTGTAACGGCGTGTCAAAGAGGCCGAATTTTTGTCACGGCGAAATCGCAAGGCGAATGGAACACACAACAACTGGACCTGATGTCGCCGCCATTTATGTCGCCTATCATGGAACCCGGAGAGCCATGTGCAATATTGCCTCTCTCGTCCCTAGGTATGGTTATTAGCTCTCGATCTTGCAATGTAGAACTGGTGGATATTTTGTCAGGTAAGAGCCCTCTGGTCGTTCGCACAATAGGGGTTCTAATGGGTAACTAGGGAGTATTATTCGTTCATTTCAGACTGGCCAGTTCAAACCCGGCTCCTTAAGGGCATTCCACGCAAAACAGAGGACATGTCTTTACTGCGGTTGTCCGTCTGTCCTCTCTTTCTCCCTCGCATACAGTGAACGAGAATCAGGGATGTTTATGATGCATACTTTCTCCTCCTCGAGAGGCAAGATGCGCGATATTTGTCTCCGTGCCGAACGAGACCGGCGAGAACGAAAATGTTCTGGATTTGAGAGCGTCGTGGAAACGACACATTGGTTAGACAATGTCGAAGGTTGGGAACCAACAAATTTGAATATGGTTGCTGGAATCCGTCGCCGTGAGATGTCGATGGACAATCAAGGTTCGGACGATTACGAATCTCCAACAAAAAACTGCTCCAATCTGAGACGACGGAAAAAGCTGGAAAAGAAGCCCATTTATGAGGAGGAGGATGAATGGGAGGCATGGACTATGGACGCCTGTGGTGTCGTAACATCATATCCATTGGTCGACGACTTAGATATGGAGAGTCGCGGCGAAGGTTTGTTAGTCAGTCGTGCTGGACCAGTGACGAAAGTCGGGCAGAGGAGCGTAGCGGTGGGGTTTGGGAATACTGTGAAAGTATTGCGGGTTGGCACAGAATGGTTCGAGGACGAAGACAACGAAGATCTATTATATCAAACTATGTTACGGAGACCTAGGCCCCACCGTATGCGATGATGATTACGTTACCTGCAATTTCTTTGTTATCCGTTGTTTTGGTGTTAGTTTGGCGTCTTGTTACTATTTGTGTTGTGGTTAGATATCAGGGTATTTAAGCGATCTTTCATCTGGATCACCCGGTACTGAGGGTCTTTTGGAGGGTTTGTTGGTGTTCATTTATATTCCCATTTCTTCATTGGGAGGGCATTCAGGAGTTTTAGGTGTCGGATCTTTGTATCGTCATGAGTGGCACAGGTGACTTATGGTGGTATTGTGGATATAGGATCTTGTTCGCCGACATAAAGGTCTTTTAGTAGTGGAAGTGTCTTCTCTTCACAACGCTCGATTGATAAAATCATCTCATTACAACATACTAGCTGCCAACATTATCTCTATTCGAATGCGTGCTCCTAATTGGTGGTACCTTCTGGGCCTTAGTAGCCTTCCATTCTTTCTGGATCCCGACGAGCTTTCCCTCCATCTCATTGATGAGCTGTTGCTTGCGCCACGCCCGCTTTTGGATCCGCCTTTCCCGTAGACGGACACGATACTGCACCCTCGCCTGATCGATGATCTCTTGAAACCGTGAGGTAATTTGATATGTCTTAAGTTCGCTTGCACGATAGTGGGCTCGAAGGATGATCAAGCACTCCCTCGCGCCATCGCTCCATGTAACGCTGTCCTTTTTGTTCTGACCCAAAAGCCCGGAACGTAAAAGCCCGGCATCCCATGCATCCTCCATCTGCGCATAGTAGAGGACATTGTCCTTCAGGTGATTCAAGGCATCAACCTCTCGAACGCCCTTCTTGATCTTCTTGTTGATAATTACGGATACCCATTGCGGTATCCTACGGCCAGGGCGCTTTAGAATTGGAAGCCCATTTGTGTGTCCCATAATTGGAGGGCGAGCTCGAACTCGCGCAGAGCGTATTGCTTTCTCTCTGGGTTTTAAAGTAAGGGCTAGGATCTTCTTCTTCCGCTTCGGTGCCAACTGACTTGGAGGTGTTGGCGGTTTCACTACAACCCTCTTTGGCATAAATGTTGAGACGACTTTTTGGGCGTGTTCGAGCTTCAGATCCGAGAGCCGTTGGGTGACGGCGGTGGTCGAGGGGCCATGCTTTTGGCATGCGCGGCGGAGGAGGGCTTCAGCTTCGTATGCCGACTGCAAGGCTGTTCGAAGGGGGCCACCTTGAAGATTTTTGGATTTGCGGAACTTCCGGCGGATTATAAAAGCTATCGTTGTATTTTTCTGGGGTGATAGTGGTAGGTGGGCGGCGTGTGTGAGTAGGGCTTTGTAGAGAGAAAGGCCTAGTGTGATCAATTAGCTAATGGGTCGAGAAGGCAATTGGGCAATTGGGCAATTGAGCAATTGATTATCGGAGGGAGAATGAGAGAGTTACATGCATGTTTATGCGCCTGTTTGCTGTATTTCAGGAACCACATACTTGGTCATCTCGATTGAAGTTGAAGTTCACCAGCATTGAATATTTCGAATAACAAGAGGGCCGGGTAATGCACCAAAATATTTCGGAGGAGACATTCTCGCATTCGTTTTGTCCGTGTAGCAATTAGCTCTAACTCGGCTCCGAATCTGACTTCGATTGCTCAGTGCCATCGCCATGATGATTACACGGCCTCTCTCGAGGCTTATCCTGCCACAGCCGGCCTCAGCGCCTTTCCTTCGTGGGCAATTCGCTCGATTTCAATCAACCGAAATTCAAAGCTCTAAACTGGGGGAGCCGGCGACCTCCTTTGCAGCAACATTTACCCCACCGCCAAATCGAGATGAAAAGGGCTTTGCCATGTAAACAACCTCCCTAGCTCGGCGCGGAGGGTCGCAACTGTGCGCAGATACATTCGATCGGCTGACTTGGCCGAACCCAGGAAAACCTACAAGCCACGTACTCCCGGTGTTCGACATTTGGTCCGAACAATCAACGACCACCTGTGGAAAGGCAAACCATTCAAGCCTCTCACGGTCGCCAAGAAGGGTCACGGAAAAGGAGGTCGCAATCACACCGGAAGAGTCACAGTCCGGCACCATGGAGGCGGTCATAAACGAAGGATTCGAACGGTAGACTTCTTCAGATCGGAACCAGGGGCACATAGGGTCGAGCGGATTGAACTAGACCCAGGACGTAGCGGACATATCGCTTTGCTCACCAATGAGGCCACTGGAACGAAGAGCTATATTCTTGCCGCGGATGGTCTCCGGGCTGGAGATGTGGTGCAGTCTTACAGGACAGGAATTCCGGTGGATCTAGTCGCTAATATGGGGGGTATTGTCGATCCTGGTATGCTCGCCGCGAAGACTGCATGGAGAGGAAACTGCTTGCCATTGCACATGATACCTATTGGAACTCTTATCTACGCCGTTGGCTCCTCTGCGCGGGGACCTGCAGTATTCTGCCGATCTGCAGGTACTTATGCTACTGTTATTGCGAGGGACGAAAAGTCGGATTGCGTAGTACTTAGACTGCAGTCGGGAGAGGTTCGAAAGGTAAAGAAAGATGCTTGCGCTACAATTGGCATCGTGAGCAATCCGACATGGCAGCACCGACAATTAGGTAAAGCTGGTAGAAGCCGTTGGTTGAACATCCGACCAACGGTTCGTGGTGTGGCTATGAACGCTTCCGACCATCCTCACGGAGGAGGACGTGGTAAGAGCAAGGGTAACAGGCACCCAGTGAGTCCGTGGGGAATTCCGGTATGTGTCACCCGTCAATCTACATTTATATCTCGATTGGATCTTGCGGCTTGCCGGTGGAGATGAAGAAAGTGCTGACCATCTATTCATTTCAATAGACTAAATCTGGGTACAAGACGAGTGAGTCCCCTAATTTTCCGTCACAGTTGCTTATACCCAGACTACTATCCTACATCAGTCTTTCAAAGTGGGAGCATTTAATTAACCTTTAATGTTTCCAGGATCGGTCGGTAATCCAAACAGATGGGTTGTCGTACCACGGATACGCAACCAAGGAAAGAGACGCGCAAAATCATAGGCGCAGCCGTGAAGGAAATGCGATCGATTGGGTGTGGCGCAATCCATAGGTTCTTTATATAAACTTAGTGTACCAACCAATTTCTAGTGTACAGTACGATATTAGAGTCCTTTGTAGGCAAATCTTAGGTACAGGTGAAAATGTGGGACATTTGCGCTGAGGACGGAGGAATTCATAACCCGAACGCCGACTCATGCTCGTGCCTTTCCCCAGACTTCCGCGTTGAGAAGCTCTTAGCTGATTTCTTAAACTTCTTGCCAAACGCATGTCATCAGCATCAGGTACCTACTTATATTGCAGCCCACCATGCTTAGTAGTTTGTTCTACTGGTGTCTGGACTCTGAATATCTGCAAGAGCAAGGCGCCCCAGAACAAGATCGATATTTCACCGCCAAGTGCGAGTGCCATCTACTCTACCACACACTCTGCCTGTTGGGTCTTATTAGAAAGCCATGCTGCTGAAAAAGTTTAGAAGGTCTAAGAAGAATAATAACATGCTGACATGCCTAGATGGGTGTTGATGATCCCTGTCCGTTGAGGATACCTATGTGGGGAGTGAGTGGGCTGTGCTGATTGATACACAAGACTTGTGGGTCTCTCTATTGACTTTACTTTTCTGTACTATCTATCGTTTCTGCATCTGAATTCTACTCTGCTCCATTGTACCTTCATGAGAAACCTGGACTTCTCCGACCATATTTTCTGAGTCAATCAAGCTACATCCCTTGTATCAATCAAGCAATCAGAGCCAGCTTCATCCCTGCCCCCAGCTTACGGCTCGTATCCCCCACCTTCGTTCTAGGTTCAGTGATATCAACCTCCACTCTGGATAACTTAGTCGTGCTTGGGAAACCACCTACAAACATACATACTTAGTATCTACAGAAGGACAGAAAGATATCCATCTCCATCTCCACATCGTCAAAGGACCGACCGGTGAATCACTGTTCAACCCGCGGTTATAATAACAACCACGCAACCATTGGTGTTTGGTACTGATATGGCCTCGACTCAAGCTCGATCATCGGCCTCATTGTCAAACCAGTCCTCTGACGCTTTGCAAGACTCAAATCAATGGGACAACGGCAAAGAACATGGGACGATGTCACACGGCCCAACTGTTTCGACCTCGGATATTCCTAGGCCAAAAAGAATAGCGTGTGTTGTTTGTCGGAAACGAAAATTAAGATGTGATGGGATCAAGCCTAGTTGTGGCACTTGCTCGAGATTGGGACATGAATGGTGTGTCAATCATTCGAGTGATTAGATATCACAATCTCTAATATTAAGATACGTAGTGCCTATGATGAGATTCGACGGAAGAGCGGCCCTAAAAGGGGATATGTGAAGGCTCTGGAAGCGCGCCTGGGTATGAGCTTTCCTATTATCACTTGGCTTCGCCAATGCTCACATCTTTACAGCGCAGGTTGAGACATTACTTAAAGATCAAAGTGGATCTACCAGTCCTGATCAGATGCCACAACTGGTTCGACTGCCATTTGGATCGCATCATCCGGATCCTCTTCTATTTAGCGATAGTGATGCTAATATGGACGGTATGGATCCCATGCTTGGAGGGCTGCAACGGCACGGTTTGTCACCATCACCAAATCTACAAAGTCATAGTTCTTTCAACGGCTCGCCGATGATGGATATTCCACAGCCATGGTCATCGCAACTGCCGGCCGCCCCTACCTCTCACCATACAATGGCATGGGAGATGATAGCAATGGGCTTGGAAGAAGCGCTGCCTGACCCTGATGTTATTGATGTTCTGTACGCACACTTAGTTTTTAAAATTACATCGATAGGATGGATCTGGGCGTCTGAATGTGCATGATTGCTGATTGACCGTTATTCAAGGCATAAAATCTACTTTGAAAAGATACATCCCTGTATGCCCATTATCCACAAACCTCGGTATTTTGCGAGTATGAGTATGGCGCCGAACCTACGACCGCCGGTATATCTGCGATACGCGATGTGGACACTTGCTGCGTCGGTATCCGATGATCATTCCAATCTACAAACACATTTGTACCAGCGAGCCAGGAAATATTTGGAAGATTCGGAGATGAAAGGCCACGGCGAAGGAATTATATCCGTTGCGTCTGCTCAAGCGTGGTTACTCGTCACTACCTATGAGTTCAAGCTCATGTATTTTCCGCGGGCCTGGATGTCAACAGGGCGTGCAGTACGGCTATCGCAAATGATGGGCCTCCATAGGTTAGATGGTACCGCATTGGAGGTAAAGCAGTGCCTGCCTCCGCCACGGGACTGGATTGAGAGGGAAGAAAGGCGGAGAACATTCTGGATGTCATTTTGCTTGGATAGATATGCTTCTATCGGAACAGGTTGGCCTTTGAGCATTGAAGAAAAGGATGTTCGTTGCTATCACATCTAAACGTGGCTTCCCACGCTGATATTGGCGTAGATTCTTACCAATCTGCCTTCCACAGAAAATGCGTACGAACTTGGGCGGCCTACTAAGAGCATGACGTTGAAAGAAGCGATGACGGCGGAGGGTGCAGGTTTAGTATCCCCATTTGGGGGAGTTTGCCTCATGGCCTCACTCTTTGGGAGCAACTTAACACATCTTCATAGGCCGGACGCCGATGAGAAGGATGATGACCTCAGTGGTGAATTTTGGAAGAGACATCGGCATATGGACCATATATTGCTCAACATTCAGATGTCGTTGCCTTCACATTTCCGACTACCTGCCGGGATTGATGATCCAAATGTGGTGTTTACGAACATGAATATTGCCACATCCACAATATGTAAGCCAAAGGTCTTTCTAGTAGTCAGGAATCAAATAAATTCAAGAAGGGCTGCATTCTGATAATGCTATTCTTCGCAGGTTTGCATCAAGCCGCTATCTACAAAGCAGATAAGCATCGGATGGCATCAAACGTTTCAGCAGAATCAAAAATACGATGCATCACAGCTGCAGCTCAAATTGCAAATATCATGCGGATGGTATGCCATCTTGACTTGTCAGGGGTACGTCATCCTCCTTGAGATGTCCGAGCGAGAGGACCAAGAGCTCATAGAGCGTATCAGATGAATCCCTTCATTGCATTTTGCCTTTACGTGGCCGCTCGAGTCTTTGTACAATACCTAAAGTCACGGCCTGGCGACGAACAAGTTCGTGCGTCGCTGCAATTTCTCCTCATAGCCATGGGCCATATGAAAAAGAAGAATCCATTGACCGAGTCATTTCTGGTGCAATTGGATGTTGACCTATCTGGAAACATCGAAGCCCCCGGCAAGGTCAACAAGTTTCCTTATACGTTTAGGAGAGGTCAGGTAGGTGATCTAAGTTCTTATCTCGAAGATATTTCAGTCGTATTGACGAGCCTGTAGGAGGAAGCGCCGCCGGAGAAGTCATATAATAATAATTTTCCGACCCCTCATCCAGTAACAGAAATCCCAGTTGAAGATCTGGCTTTTATTACGATTCCGGCTTGTAGGGGTGTGCCTCGTGCCCGGAGTGAGGGATCCGCAGAGAAGTCAGCGACGGATAGCTTTCCAACACTCTCACCTGACCACTCACCGGCATCACTCGGCACATCTCCAAACTCTCAGAATGTTAACACGCCATCTTCGCAGGACAATCCGTCGGGTGCCAATAGCTCGTATTCTCCTCCACCCAACTACTTTAATGAATTCTCCGGAATGACAGTGGACGGAACGGATAATTATGATGGATCGATGTCAAAAGATATTATGAACTGGGATATGCTGGGCGACTTCAATGGGGTAAATTTGGAGCAGGACGTAGCCGGAATGGGAGGCTTGAATATGGGAATAACGAACCCAGAGCTTAGTGATTTGTTTATTGAGAGGACATCATAGATTGGTTCCAACCAGCTTTTTTTTGCTTCTTGTGGTTTATGTTCAGATTAGGGGTTAAGGGGTTTAGATGATATCTCATGGTGGAATATTGGTATGACACAAAGTAGGAGTTTAATTTCTGGGTGAGATCTTTGATTGGAGCGGTTTTGGTGAATGTTTATGGTGTTATTTTTGTTTGGATTAGATGCCAGCTTTTGGTTTGTTTGCTGTAGACTCATTCACATCCGAATACCACCCAAACAAAATAGTATCGCGGCTGTTTTGCCGTGCAACCTCATGTTTAGTCACTCAACGGGGACGGAAATCGAATTGTAGCATAAATATGCTCTTGTATCTTGTTGCCCCTCCTACACACAATGTACATAGTCTTGAGGTTTTCCTTGTCTTTTTATCATCAGTTCACATCAATACAAGCACACAGTTTCTCCCATATATGCGGCACAGGTCAATGATCAGCCCCCTGGATCGATTAAGATATGAATATATGAAGAGAAGCTTCTTAGTCACAAGAATAATGTCGGAACAAGGTGGCATATACAAGCAATACTTTTTCCCCTCCCCTCCGTCTAGAAAAGGGTATCTTCCTGTAATTAGACGACAGTGGTTAGCGGGAGGATTCAAAAGCAGAGATTTTGAGGGAATATAGGCCCACCTCTCTCAAATACTCTCCAGCATCGGCTTGTCTGAACACTGTTATCGCAGTCGGGTCCAATCTTCTGACCTCAGCCGTTGACCGTGCAGTGACTCCGAACCCCTTCAAAACAAATATTAGCACGACCTGTCACTAGGTGGTCAAAAATCAAAAAAAGCCCTCAACTCACCAATGGGGTATCATTCATAGCATACACCAACACACCTTGATGTTCCGGTGTATCCTCACTCATCCTTCCTACGTGTGCCTTGACGGCATGGTTTCCGTAAAGGTACGGCATTTCGCCATTAGGTTTGACCCAAACCTTGTACTTTGCATGCGCCGCGATGTGGTCCAAGGCCGTGATGTGTAGCTTGAATTTCCCAGTCTTTTTTGTGAATTTCCCTAGACATGTCCCGACCGAGAGTAGCTTGTCACGCGCCACGGATGTTGCGAGCTTTGCGATCGATTCCCGAACGTAGTAAACACGCTCCCGCTGGAGTCGAAATACGTGTGGATCGTCTGGTCGGTCAATTAGGTGTGTGATATTGCGGCCCATGTAGGAGGCGAGCTTTTCGAAAAGCCGCTCGGTTTCAACGTCGGTTAGAGGTCGCATCGTGGGTGTGTTTGGGCGCTGGTGGTAGTGGTAGTGGTGGAGATAGAATTTAGTTTGCGGCTCTGTTGCAGAAATCTTGGCGGAATACGAGTGAGTCGCAACAAGCTAGTAGCGCGCCCGTTGCAACAACCCTGTCGAAGAAAAATTCCAAACTTTAGAGATATCAATTTCAAGCAACGGCGCATTCTCAGCGCACTATCACCACAAGGTCTACAATAACACCAAATTCATGCAATGGCCGCCATCAAAAGAAAACAAGAAAAATCGGCACCAAAAGACCGAAAGAAGCCCAAGGTCAACTCCGCGACGACCGCGGCAAAGAAGGCGGCCCCAGCATCTCCGAAAAACGCCAAAATACCGGTAGTTAAGAAGGAGGAGTCCGGCGATAGTGAGGATGAGCTGAATGTTGGCAATGACGATGAGGAGGAGTTCCACAGCTTCAGCGACGACGACGACGAAGAAGATGAGGACGACCAGGATGCGGATGGGGACAAATTTATGAAAGATGCTGCTACACCGACGGGCAAAACCACCGAAGAACGTATGTGATTTCATAAGCCCGTACATCACGATTCCGCGGAGTGCTAATACTCAGAATGCATAGTTGCAAAAGTGAGGGCATCGAGAACGGAACAGAAGCGCCTTATTGCGGAGCGAAAGCAGGCAAAGCCAATGGGCGACGTAATCTACAAATCGAAAAAAATCTGGGAGCAAATACGCCGAAAGGATCTCTCGAGTGAAGAGCGCAAAAAGAAGATTGAAGAGCATCAGATTATGATCCGGGGCCACATCAAGGACCTCGTATTTAAGCACGATGCTTCAAGAGTTGTCCAAACGGCGCTCAAATACGGATCCAAGAGCGTGCGCGAGGAGGTTGCAAAGGAGTTGAAGGGCACATATGTGGATCTGGCACAGAACAGCTACGGGAAGTACCTGGTCGTTAAGGTTATGCACTACGGCACCCCCGAGACGAGGAAAATGGTGGTGGATGAGTTCTGCGGTCACGTCAAGAAGTTGATAAAGCACCGCGAAGCTTCCTTTGTCATTGAGGATTGTTTCAGAGAGTTCGGAACCCCTGAGCAGAAGGCACGAATGGTGCGGGAATTCTACGGAGCCGAGTTTGCGTTGTTTGGTGGAAAGGGTGGTGATGCGGACCCTTCGCTCAAGAAAATCCTGGAGAAAAGCCCGGAAAAGCGTGTGGTTATTATGAAGAATATGTTCGAGCTCTTGACCGCGGTGGTTGAGAAGGGTGCCATTTTCTTCACAATAGTACATAAAGCTATGCTTGAGTACATATTAAACACTACACCCGGAACAACCGATGCTACCGAGTTTATTGAGTTAGTGAAGGAGCACACCGCTGCAATTGCTTTCTCCAAAGACGGAGCGCAAGTTGTTATGAGGTGTCTGGCCCTGGGAAATGCAAAGGCGAGGCGAAATTGCTTCCTCAAAGAGACCATCATATTGACACAAGAAAACAGGACCGCAAAGTAATAATCAAGTCCCTGAAAACAGTGGCCAATGAGCTAGCCACCCATGAATCCGGGCATCTCGTTCTTCTCACTCTCATGGACGTTGTGGACGACACAGTACTCGTCAACAAGTCGATCTTCTCAGAACTTCAACAAAATGTGCTCGACCTTGCCGTACACAAGTTTGGCCGGATACCATTATTATATCCATTTGTGGGACGCAAGAACCGGCTACTAACACCGCCAACAATAGCTTCAATCCAGGAGATGGATAAGATCCGTGAAGCCACAAGGTACGCCCACTTGCTATCATCCGGTCTCCCTTACTTTTCGTCTTTGTTTGCGGCCACCGATAGTTCTGGATTTCTCTAGTCGACTAACCACAACCTCCGAAAAATAGTAAGAAGAATCCAGAAGTGCGGCAGACTGAGTTGCGGAATCATCTGTCGCCGATTGTAATACAAGGTGTTGCAGATCATGCAGCAGACCTTGCACAAGATTCTTTCGGCTGTCAATTCATTACCGAAGTCTTTATGGGCGCAACTGGTAAATCACGACATACTCAAGGAAATATTCACCTTACTGACTAGAGCATAACAGGCGACAAGTCATCGGCCATTGACGCCGTTGCCGAACTGGCCACAGGGAATCCAAATAGCGAATCACATCTAGCAGCCACCGCAGCCGGTGGAAGGATGTTGAAGACCCTGGTGGCTGGAGGTCATTACAATAACAAGGAGAAGAAAGTAGAACGTGAGTTTAGTTACCTATCCCCTGTCACTCTCATGAGATAACACAATATTTTCTCTCGGTGTAGTTATAGATCCACCTCTCAACTTCCATGCTGTACTGTATGGCCGGATCAAAGAGAACATCCAGGAATGGGCAACCGGTGCAGGCTCCTTTGTTGTTGTCTCACTACTGGAGACGACCGGCTTTGCGGAGCAGAATGAGCTCAAGAAGAGTTTGGCGAAACATACCAAAGCTATTCAAGAGGCTACCGGGAAAGGAAATAAGGGTTCCGGGGTGATAGTTGAAAAGTTGTGATTAATTGAGGGGGTTATGATAGTATGTTGTATGACTAGCAACCCTGGATGTATGTAAATATCTGGAAAAATGGCAGGCTTTAAACACTCGTAGGACCGCAGAAAAATACATCATGTCATGATTCAGATTGTTTGTTGTTTCTTATTATGCTTCATCATTCATTACTTCCGTGTTCTATATTTCATTCTCGTCGTTTGTATCTGCTATCACACAGGTGGCGATACATACTCTGTACTAATACTATACAAGGATTTTAAAGCCCGTAGATCCTACAGATCCTTTAGTCGAACCAACATGCAGAACCCTCAGCTCTGGAGTACCACCCCAGTCCCCTGTTCCTGCTCCACCTCTCCCATGGAATGCGAAGTACTCATGGGTGAACTGCAAAACTTCCGGTGCCGTACATGAAGCCCATTCTCAAAACAAAACGACCGATTATCTATGCAGTGCGATGCGGGGGGTATCGTAAAAAGGCTTAAAGTAACCAATGACAATGGAAAACGCCTTCCTATGCTTATGAAGAATCATTAACCGGGACAAAGCAAAAAAAAGAAGTCAACGGGCTGAAAAAAAACAAAAACAGAGCATCATAATCATGACCGTACGGAAACCACCACTCAGACTTGAGCTTCCAAGTCAACGCCTATTGAGCCCGTAGTCTTGCTGACACACTTCTTCCGAAGCATGTTAAGCGCCTTTTTCATCTTCTCTTCAGGCTTTAGATCGATAGGTGGCTTGTCAATCTCCTTTTTTACCACCTGCGCTTCCGCGGACTTATTCCATACTTCCTCCATAACCCGTGCCGCTTCGCCGGATTGGAGTGACTGCTCAATATAGGGCCCAGTTTGCTCCGAGAACGTGAGTTCAGGATTTCCATTTCCCAACACAGCAGCCGTTGGAATCGTGGGCCGGAGATCGATGTCGAAGGCATATACTGGGTGCACCATTGTTGGCGAAGTGACGGGAGTCGGTGGTGGGCTATTGATGAACTCGGTACCCGATAGTACTCGAGGGGTTCTACTATGGCGGGGAAGCAACTGGCCCACTTCGGCAGCGTGTGATAGTCGATGGTAATGAAGTAGTGACAGATCACCATAGGCGGTTTCTGGTACATATCTGTAGGCAGTTGGGGCGGATGCTATGTCCGGACTTAGATACCCCGATGTCTGCTCAGCCCGGCAAGGAACCTCTATCCCGTCGTTTTCGATACTGGAATCCGATTCCCTTGAAGATTCTCTTGTGGAGTCCTCGTGGATAGATACCAATGTTATTGAGGTACGTTCCCCATCTGGCGGGGATGGTGTCCTGCTCTGAGACCTACTTGATGGGTTTGATGAGCTGTGGGTAGTGCAACTATTCCTTCTTAGGTAGTCAATCTGTGGCGACGGGGGTAAAAATCTCCCTTCGAGCCTGGCGAGGGTTACAGAATCCGGTATATTCCCTGCGTTTGACCTTGGTATCGATGAAGCAGAGTATGAGACCGGAGATACCGGAGCATACTGTTGCAGCAAAGGATCGGAAAGGCCCCGCCGGCCTAAAAAAATTGAGGCGTCGTTCGACCCAGATCCAGAAGGCGTTGAAACTATTGATGCGGTACTTGACCGTAATGAGGACGATCCAGAGTTAACACGATGCACTGGTACTGGGAGGGCGATATATGGACTTGGTTGATACACCAAGGGCCGACCGGATTGTCGCATCTTCTGGCCCCGGGCAACCATAAGACCAGGGGAAATTTGCCCTCTCAACCCCAAGCAGTCATTTTCGGAGCCGACTAAAGTTTGTTGACTGCGTCTACTATCCGGTGTAACGGGCCGTGAGATAACGATACCTTCCACCTCGATACCGGACTCCAATGCCTTTATGCCGAATGGGATCTCATCGCTTTTTAGCTTGATAACGTGACGGCTACCCCGGACGTTTTCCAGGTGAACTTTCTCTGTTTCGGCCAGCTTGGCAAGCCTCTTTGTCTTCTGTTTGCGGTATATTAACTTTAGGGTGGCATATGCAAATGTGAACGCCTAGGAAGTTAGTCAATCTCTGTAGTTAACTACTAACTGATTGGAGATATGAATACCATCCCACCCGCAAGCACCTGCATGAAGATACGATTAGAGACTTGATCATTTCTGCATTGGAGAGAGTACCTACGAATAACATCTTTTCCCAGAGTTCCATGCCATCCCAGAAGCTCATTTCGATAAATCCGACCCCGAGGGCTATCGGGCACTGGTAGAGAGGGATTTTGCGCTCGTCGGAAGAGAAAGCTGAAAGCAAACCTAGAAGTCCCTAGCGAATAAACCACACATCAGTAAAGACCTCGACGGTTATTCGTTTGCAGGATCAGAGACACTTACGCTTGCGTTTGAACCCCTCGAGACTAAACGGCGCACGATGCTTCTTATGGGTAGTCTAGGTTTGGCAGTAATTGGGACACAAAGATCCGGGAATCGTATTAGAAGGAAGCCAATGGTGGAAGTCCTCCGATTGAATGCAGTTGGAGACCTGCCAGGGGTATAATGAATAAATAGAAATGCAGAAGCGTGTGTTAACGAAAGAATGAGAGGAAAAGACAGGATGAACAGAAAGATCAACAAGGAAGTGAATGACAATGCAGCTGCAGTAGTAGCAGTAGTAGCAATATGGAGAGCAATTAAAAGAAGAAAAAACAGAAAAGACCGCTTATAGGTGACGTCCGAGTGCCTCGACCGAAGAAGCAGTGTCACCAGTGTATGTCGTTTGCCGAACGACACCCCCACACAACAAACACCAAGGGAGGATGGTGGGCGAATGTTTGGCCGACTGGGTGAAGGTGCACGGGGTGTCGAGGAGCAGAAGGGGCGAGGTGATGAGATCCTCAAGAGGAGGTGAATGTAACGAGTGAGCGGTATGGCGCACTGTGGCCAATGGTTGCGGGGATGTGTGAACCCGAGTACCCGTCTTGCTTGTGTCGTCTTGCTTGTGTCGCCTTGCCGCTGCCTTTCCGTTGCCTTGGTCGGTCCAGGGCACTTGGGATATGCTGCTGCTCATGTTTGGGCTCCAAGGTAGCAGGCCTTGTCTGTATATACTGCTGGCCACTGGCCGCTGCTAGCTGCTTGTTGCCTGCTGTTGGGTAGTTGCGGTTGTTATTTGATTCCCAACCGAAGGGATGGAATGCACATACCTAGTACAGAGTTTGCAGACATCCGATGGTTATATGTTTATTGTAAGATAGTACATCTTAAGTGGCTGCACTACATGCTGTTACTGTTTGGTCCAACTCGAGCCCGTGCAGTGTGAAACGGTAGATCCATCCATCCATCCTGCTCTAGTAACCCTACACAACAGAATCCTGAGTTGGATTGGGAGGAAACAGATCCAGCAGGTTCAAGTGTTTCAGTGTCACTGAACTGAGATAGAACTCTGCGAGCCTGGTTGATGTTGTGAGTTAGAACCTATTGATCATTTAAACAAATATAAATGTATATATATAACTGTGCAACAGAGTAGTCGGTGTACACACTTGGATTGTTGGGCCAGAGGTTGCACAGCTGCTAAGCATCAAACATCTCGGTGTTTGCTCACAACCAACACAAGAAGTCGTCATTTCATGCCGAAGCGATTTACTGCGCTAATCAGTGATAGGACTAGTCAGGAACCTTCTCTCGCTTCGCTGTGGGGAATTGGCAGGGGTTCGCGGAACATTATTTGCCTAGGTACTAAGTATTACCTAGCTGTCTTACAGCCAGCCACTCCCCAATCTTGTTCCACGATTTTTTCCACAGGATGGATCTGTTTCTTCCAAAAAAAAAAACAACCTGGGATCTATAATGCAAAAGTGGATACTCGGAGCAGCCACCTTTCACTGCCCAGACTGTATCATCGGCGAAATGTGAAATATGAGCCAATCCCAAAGTTTTTCCACCGAAATCAGATATACTGGGGCCTACGTTTAGTTTGAGCCATAAAGTCATTTGGGGCGAGCTCTATGAAGTATCAATCTCCACCCTGCGATGACGCTAGTATAGCGGGTGTTAAATCTTTCATAGCCCAAAGTAAAGGATTATATAGAATACTCGGAAAGTAATCACGCATGATCAAAGTTTGTTCTTCCACTATAAGTTTCTGACATCTACTCACCACTCCGCCTCAGCTCCGACCCGTACTCCTGATGCTATGAGTATCTATCATACTATCAAAGTCGGCTGGGGGTTGAACTGCGACGTCAACTGCAACGTCAACTGCAACGTCATCCTGATCTTGAGGCCCGCAGACTTAGAGACCTGGAGTCTTGGTAGAACAAGTAGCTACAAACTATTAGATGGCAAGACTAACGATAAGTTGGATCCCAGCTTGCTTCCAGTGCGTGCCCTACCGACAACAACGTATAACCGATACTTCCTCTGTAGCCGTTACGCTACACTAGCTGTGTAGACCCTTGTCCAACGCCTGGCGGGAACCTGCCCTCAGCACCGCTAGAGTACATACGGCGATTATATCTTCATTCACGATGCAGTTCTACATGTATCATTGATTGTCTGCGGTTTTGTTGCCAGATCTGCAGACCTTCTAATGCACACTTTAAAACACATGCAGGAAGCATCTGCTTCAATACCTTCCAGATTTCATAGCCTTCGGTAATCCTCCCCATGCTCTGAACTAAGTCTCCGGTAGACGGTATGTCCTACGAGGCCAGTAATGGCAACCTCATTGTTACTCGCCCATATAAATTCCTGTGACCCAGGTATCTACAATTAGTTATTGGACAATGTCCTCGTCTCGAGCGTTTCTGTCGGCACACGGTGTAACTTACGGCCTATGATTGGGAGCCAGAGGTTCATTTTTGTTTATATACCCTAGCGTCCGGTCAATTCTCAGTCCTAAAACCTCACCCATTGGTAGAGGTTGTCCACCCGGACGGTGGGGTTGCCACTTTCAACGTGGGGGCCCCCAGTTAGCTTCAATATCTCCAGCTTACGTTGCCCCTCCGGTTGGTGGAATGATATGAATTCCAAACCGTGGGGGCCATAGTCTCCTACCTAGACTCCATTCAATGGGTGCTGATATGTAGGAATGTATCGACTCTTGTCAAAGTATGGATAGATATTTGTCGGATGGCTGCTCATGTAGAACCTCTGGAAAGTGACGAAGATGAGTTGAGCGCTGTCTTCTAGTACTACCGAGTTGTCACTATTCAATATAAGCCGGCAATCGATCCATGATGCTAAGCAGTAAAATATTTAGTTAGGGTACATACTTCAGACAATTCAAGTATCCGAAACATACTTCTTCCTGATGAATCCATGATACGTCCTTTCACTGCATTCCAATATGATTTATAAAATGTTGGCGCTCTGGATGGAACTTATCAGTTTCAATGCAAGCAATTCATTGCTCCCGTCCGGTTCATTGGACCAGACTAATTCCGGCCCCCAGGAGCCATAATGTCCCAACCCAACGCCGCGCATGCGGTAGTTTTCGATGGGTTTAAAGAGATGCCCTCCTTTCTCCTGGTTTCGCAGAAGTCTGTCTATTTTGGATCAATGGGCATCGATGCTGATTGGCTTTCTATAGGAAAAGCTGGTCAGATCACACCGGATAGGCGTAGATGAAACTTACGAGACGTATACACATTCGCATCGGTAACACTTGAGGTGTGGTGCCGGTGCCGATCGGGTGAGTCTGGTGGTGATTGTTTCCTCGTCTTTTGGAGACATTTAATGATCCTTCCACGGAGTGTGTTTTAATATTTATCATCTCTCCAGGTGAATTTTGCAAGATTCGAGTGATCTGCATCCATAGGTAGTTGATCAAGTCTTGATCTTGTTATCCGTACTGCGGATTCCTTCGAGACCATTTCGATCAAAGGGTCCTCATTTTTCCATTCCCCGTTTTACGTTTTCTGCGTACACTGATATCAACTCACAAATTCCATAGATGAGGAAACACAGGAACTACCTCCACGTTTCGTGGCCGTCTCGTTTCATTAAAGACAAAGAAACACCCATTGCAGCTGCAATGACACAGCAAAAATGAAAGTCCAAACAAATACAGAATTTAACACAAAGCCGGTTAAAGCCCAGGATAGGCCCGAAACCGCCTTCGGGCATGTGGTATCGCTTGGGAATTCTACCCTCGGCTGGTAAATTTCATGACCGTACCGTCGTCCGTTATTTGCTGGGATTGGGATATGATCCGCATATTGCGGTGTTCATGCACGTCGGAGAACGCATCGTCTAACAGCTGCAGGAACGAAAACCAGCTTTGAGATCCGTGACAAGGTCCTCGTTCGGGTGTCTGAAGACCATGATCCGGAGCTGGTTGATTTCCAGCCCATGATTCAGTACTCCCAGAAAGATCATGGCGGTTGTAGATTTGAAGATATCTCGATCTTCATGTCTTCCCTTTACTGCCTCTACCAAAGTCTAAGAAAGTTTAGATATGGCCATGGCATACCACTCTGAGCATTCAATACTAACATTTTGACCAGAATTCCGCCAAAACTGTAAGCTACAAATATAATAGGCCTACCGGAATACTAGAAATGCAACGCTTTGAGCGCTCTATAAGATCTCAGATTTATTTATTGTAGAAGCAAAGCTTACATTAGGCCGCTAGGAGGACTTTATGGCTTCTCAAAAGGATCGAGAAAAATTAGCAACTCGAGAATATGAATCGCTCTCAAGCAACCTGGAGTTATCCCCTGGATCGTAACCGGTTCCCGGACCATACGGTCCGCCCGCGCAACCGCCACAACCACGGCCCAAAAAAGACTGCCAGAGGCTCTCCTTTTAATAAAGTCTTCTCTAGTAACAAATAAAACTTTCTATCCAAACAAATTGTAAATTACATCAAGTGTAGCTTTGTAAACCCAGCTGCCCCTCCAAAATCCACCCCATCTAGCTACCACCCCACCCCTTCTCCCTACACCACCACCCCTTCTCCCTACACCACCACCCACCCCACCCCTTTACAACTGATAGAACTCAACAAAAAAATTCCTTTCATCATTGAGACACAGTGGTTGGCCACATTAGATGCAAGCCCAGCAGGTTTTTGGTGGAGATTTAGTATTCTTAGTGGGACTATTTCTCTGCTTCCAGCAGCAGAGCCAACACCCCAAATCGCTTTCCCTCCTCAAGATGGATAGGAAGGTACCCACAGTCACATCTTCAGTCTATGGGTAAAGATGTACTCTCTGTAATGTTTGCCCCGGTGGATTTGGCCCTAGTCAACCATATAATTTATAACTTGGAAATTGGTCTGGACCCAGCCATGATCAACCCCCACACCGGGAAAAATGACCATGCGCGACGTGCAGCTCATAGAGAAGCTGTTTCTGGGACGGTAATCCATAGCATATTTGACACGTGGCACTATGCGGTCCTATGGACTTGCGCAGTGACTAGATTACTATGGTACGCATGCGATTATGTGCGCTTGATACTATACATCACGCTGCATACAACAAACTTGAAACTAAGCTGCCAAATGCACTTCATTGCACTGAAGTACGCTCTGAAGTACACTCCTGATTGCACTCGATTGCACACTCCCAGCCAGCTTGACTGTACGCTCCCAAGTAAGCTCTCAAGACACTCCCAAATACACCTCCCAGTACGCTCCCAAGTATACTCCGAGTACGCTCCCAAGTACACCGAGTATGCCCCCAAGTACACCTCTGAGTATGCTCTCAATTACACTCCCGAGCATGCTGTCAAGTACGGTCCCGATTGCACTCGATGGCACACTCCCAGCCTGCTTGACTGTACGCTCCCAAGTAAGCTCTCAAGACACTCCCAAGTACACCTCCAAGTACGCTCCCAAGTACACCTCCGAGTCGCTCTCAAGTACACTCTCAAGTATGTTCTCAAGTACGCTCCCAATTCCCAATTGCACTCGATGGTACACTCCCAGCCTACTTGGCTCTACGCTCCCGAATACACTCTCAAGAGGGAAGACACTCCCAATCTCACTTGACTATATGCTCCCATGTATGCTCCTGCGTGCTCGATCCTGAGACTTGCTGAGTTGCAGGCACCAGGCACCGGGAGGTGTGAGGCTGGTGGCGTATGGCGGGTAGTGTTTGGCGGGCGGCGGGCGGCGGGCGGCGTGTGGTGTGTGGCAAGTGGCAGGCGGCGTATGTTGGCCGAAATCATGACATCGGTTGATATAGTAGTCTGAACCCTATCTTTAGCGCGGCCACCACGACAAGATCTCACGATGCCTTACGGTCATGGTGTTGACAATTGCAGCCTTAGATTCTGCAGGAAAGGTAGACAATTGGATCTTGGGGAGAGCAGATCTCCGACTCAGTTTTCTCAGCGGAATCTGCAGCCAGTTTCCCATCGATTTTGGGCGTATGTGTGCGCATTCGGTCCGGGGCTGATGGTGGTGATGGTGATGGTGATGGTGATGGTACCGAAAGCACTTAGTCAAGTGGGTTGGCTATGTCAACGTCAACGTCAAAGCTTCCACAGACTTCAAGCCTTCTATTGGCCAAAGCTTCCACAAGCTCAGAGTTTTCATACGGCGAAAAGCTTCCTGTGGAAAACTCTACTCCTTCCGAAGCGCGGCTCTCTCAAGCGTGGCTCTCTCAAGGGCGGCTCTCTCAAGCAGGCTCTCAAACAGGCTCTCAAGCGCCAGCGGGCTCTCAAGCGGACTCGCATCGATTGTACCGGTATAACAGCGAAGACTGCAGGTAGTAAAGACAGGTATAGGTCCATCTCTGGCCTCCAGTTGTATATAGTTCCATAGGCCCACGCGCACATCTCTATGAATTGACTATAGAGGACTATAGGCTGCGCGTCGCGCAGGGGTCCACGGGAAGCTTGCTATGAGCTGCGCGTGTGCGCATAGCGCAGCCTATAGTCAATTCGCACTTTTGCCGATGCATGCATGAGATACAGTGTGACCATCATGGTATATTATAGTTTTATATCAGGCGCCAAACTATCTAGAACAGCCATTGTCCGCTTGGCCCCGAGAAGGATAGCTTTCAGACTGAGATGGAAGCCCTCTCTGAAAGTGATCAGGAATATTCGGAGAAGAAAGCTTGAGTCAAACTAGTTACTATAATGTATTTATTCCTAATAGCATAGGCAGGGCTTTAAAAAAGACATTGATCCGAGTACGGCAGGAAACTGCCCTATCCAACCTATCACAAGCGAGATCAGGGTTCAGTACAATTGGAGATAAACAGTCGTCTAATAAATACTACTTTCTTCCAGGCTGCTCGAACCATCGTCCTCTCTTGTCTACTACATTCAGTTATCAAGACTGTTGGCCGAGATCAGAAAATTACCTTTATTATGACTGGAAATTTTACTCTGTGCATGGTGCACGTACCTCATCTCGCGTGCACGGGTCGCTTCTAGCGGGCTTGCGCCATCGATCTTGGTGCAGATCTTCTCGGGTGCAAAATGCTAGTGGTTTTCACTTAATATAAAGTACAGAAAAAACCCTTCTGTTCCATCCCATCGTGACCCACTTGCAACAGACTATGCTTTTATTATAAGTTGTTAGATAGTTTTCACTGGGATACATCTGTCGCTTATTTATGCGTGAGAGTCCAATAATGGATCTTTTAGGGCAGGTCATTCCATGTAGTAACTACAGCCCAAGTACCAAATTCCCATTCGGTGTAACTTCCTGGCCGAAATTTTAAGGTCGAATCCACCGGGTAATTGTCATACCGCGGATTTCTGCACATGACGAAGGTGGCGAGCCGAGCAGTTAAATTTTGCTGTTGATGGTGGTCATTCTCCCCGGAGGTACGCATCGCGGTATCCGACAATAGATGTACTGTAAGCTGAGACCCTGTGTTCTCATGAGAGGATAGCGGACTTATGCCAAGGATAAAGGCATCTCTGATCCTGGACTTCTCGGCTTCGTGTGGATCCGCAGCTCTCTCTCACTGAGACCTAAATTCGTTCTCTCGTTTGTCCATTGTCGTCGCTTTAATTCACTCTCTTCAGTATGCCTGTAATTCGCAATCCTTTTCGCAAGAACGCGCATCCTCCTCCACCAGCTCTCCGCAGTACGAGTTCGTCTTCTATTATCGAACAGCTCAGCCCCTCCTCCTCCAGTGGGGATATTCCTGGTGCGCTCCGGGACAGTGCTTCCAAGTCCACTAGCGCAATTAGTATCGTGAAGAATGACGACGAGAAGAACTCGTACAAGATGAGTGGTGTGTAACTCTGCCCTTTTGGGAGGACGGGACCTTGCAGCACAACCCCTTTGTTCATGCTTTATTTAAGCTTAATTCATTTCCCATTCCCAAAGTCATACTGATAGAGTACAAACAGTGGTTAATGATAGCGGTGTATATCTTCCGGCAAGTTGAACATCTCCAGCCCCTCACTGTACAAGGAATTGACACTGGAAATTTACAGCCATCGCCACAAGAGAAGAAAAGCTTTTGGAAACGAGAGAATTCTTCTTCCTCGGCAAAGAATCGGCCCCCTATAATTCCACCAGATGAGCAGTTTACCATTTCGAGAGAATCGTTTGATTCATACCGGCGATCATTTGTTATTGGTCTTGTTCTACAGATATTAAACTCTTGTGCTGACGACTATACTAGGATATATCAGCTCGATCCCCAATCAGCGATATCGCCCCAGGAAGGACTAGCTTTGATGCGCGTCCATACGGGGAAAGAGCTAGTTTGGATGCCCGCTCATCGACGTCGAGGATGAGCTTGGATGTTCGTCCACGAATGAGCCTGGACTCTCGGCCAACGCGGGCGAGCTTCGACCAACGATCGCCTCAGATACTACCAGCAGTAAAGGTTGTTGAGGAGCCGGATGACGACGGGTTTGAGGAGGTAAAGCTGGATGATCCGCGGCCCAAGAAACTCGGTATCTTTTCGAGATTTGGCGGGGATCATGGGTCTAAGGAAGCTCCCAAAGACGGATCTCGACCACGAAGTGGCATATTTAGCCGTAAGGACCACTCTTTCGGTATCGAGCACGAAAGTGAATTAAAGAAAATGGATAAAGATGATAAGTAATGCATTGGACTGAGTGATCGGTGATGATTGATTCTGGTAATGATTTGAGTTATCCTGGGGAAATGGGCCTTACTGCGGTTGTACCAGGGTGCTGTCCGGCACTAATTTGTTTCCTTACAAGTTATAGACAGGTGTTAATGAAGGCGTATCGATTGGCTGGTGGGGCGTAATGGGTCTACGGGGGGAGGAGAAATGGAGGGTACCATATTTCGCATGTATACGATGTATTTACGAAAGAACCGGTGTTATGAATTCTCTTCAGCATGTAATTTTGGTTGATTACCTTTCAGACTGCTGCTAGTACTGCTGTACCAATATTGGTTGATATAATGGAATTCCGTTTTGGGAATAGCCCTGGAAAGCGTGTAAGGCCAATCCCGTGATCTGCGAATACCTTCTCTACTCACGTCTCCCGCTACAAAGCATCATCACAATCTGTGCTCTTTGCGATAACTGCGCAATCTTTTCTCAACGAAACGATGACTGACCGATCAGCCTGTCATCTGTTTAAACAGACGCGCGTTAACCTTGACTGGACGGAGAACAGCCATACCTCTACCATCGATGTTCCCCTTCCGTGCCACGCTGGACGGTCAAACCGGAGCTCAAGCATTAGAAAAAGAGCCAAACTCCAGGAACACCCCGACACTGAAGAGAAGTTTAAGCTTGCTCATCATGCTAGTACCGCGTCGATTTATTACAGACCCGCTGCACGGTTCCCGCGTTGCATCTTGTGGAGGGTTGTGGAGGATTCGCATGTGCTCTCTGTGGCAGCTGTAGATTTCACCAAACCAGACTCACATGCGGAGCTCGAAACGACCTTTCGATTTGTCTTTCCCGAACCGATACAACCGGGTACCGTGGGCTTTGCGGATGCGCCGGGGCGTGATGAGTTGGTGGTGTATGCGTTGACGCGCGACGGCGTGTTATATACTCTCAGTCTGACGCCAGACTTTCTCCTGCGCAATTCGTTTCTTAAACGGGGTGCGCAGTCTAGTGATTACTGCACAACATACTGCCCGTCGGCATTCACCCTCCACTCAGCTCACTTCCTCCTGCCGATAAGTCATGAATCCTTGGTCATCCCTCTTCAGGATGGCAACATCCTCAAGTTGGATAGAAATCATAGATCTATAATGGAATGTGAGTGCTGTCGCAGGCCTGACTGTTGTGCACCTCAGCTTACAGTTTTAGTTCCTGATCCCTCGATTGCTAGCTACACCGAGAAGACATTCAGCGACACTGGATACTTCGGATTCCTCAAAAATAAGATGCCATGGGTTGGAGCTAGCACGATACAATACGGACAGAGTAGTGTGACACACACGACAGTTGTGTCTGCAATCGCATACAGCCCACCGGGTGATCGGCCCGATGCAAAACCACTCCTGTTCACTGTATCTGTGGATCACTCGCTCAAGGTCTGGTCGTTAGAGCAGGAATGTCTTGTCCGTGCGACCGACCTCCTCAACGAACCGCAAACCGCTCCGGTAAAGATGAAAACATGGCTTGATCCATCGCCGTCTCATCTGCTAGCAATCATCGACCGACCACTAGAATCGACAGATCACAGCTTTTATCTTGTGTCATTTTCTTCTGCGGCGACCGGTAAATTTAAATTCTGGGCGGCGACACACTACGAACATGGACCATCTGAAGAACAATTTAAAGATCTTGTTGATTTGTATCCCGAGGACACATTTAACGCTATGCCGCCGAGTGCCACTGCCCCTTGGATAATATCCGAATTTAGGGTTACTCCAGTAGCTGGGGATGATAAGGGTTGGTATGATCTTTGGGTCCTTTGGAAAAGTGATACAAACTTTCAGGTCCAAAATGTACGTTTCAACGTTGCGGATGTAAGGGGCACATGGGGAGAATGGACAACTGCAACCTCCGATACCCTACACAGTCCTCCAAGGCAAGAAACCTCCTACGAAACTGTTGAAGATGTATCAGAACATTGGATGAAGTGGATTTTCTACCCTGGTCGGTTTCCAGATACTGTACTCGAATCGGCACTGCGCATATACGAAAACAATTTCCTAGTACCAAGTGGAGCGAGTTCATCAACTGAAACAATACGTGGCAAAGTCGCTAGAATAATAGGCGCTGCAGTGCAGGTGGGGAAGACTTCGACGGGAGATATCGACTACGATAAATATCGTAACGAGACTGATTTACAATGGGATCGGTTCTCCCGGTTGTGTACAGAACTGGATAAACAACGAAGGGAGGCGCTATCACTAGTTTCAGATCCTGTTTCTGGATTTGTGTGGACTGTGAATGTGGACGGAATTACTGCTCTCAGGGAATGCACCGAAACTGAGATCATTCGACACAACTTTGCTGCGTACAAAAGCAACCTTAAGACTTTATCCAACCGGACAGACAAAAGGCTAGGTGCTGGATTGGAAGGGGAACACCTGGCTGACGCAATGGTGCTTATGTCTGCGGCCACAGAGCTGAGTGAATCGCTGTCGGAGACTGCATTCGAGACTTGTATGATGCGGCTACAGGAGTTGGTTGTGAAAGATCCCATGCATTCGGTCACAGATATGATGTGGATATTCTATGAGAAGTATCTGGAACAAGAAGTGCCCCAAGAGACGCACGAGAAAATTGAAGACTTCTTCAATAGCCTTCATGATCCAGAGGTAGCATTTAGTTCGATGACGTCGAGCCTGTTCAACCATTCTTACACACACACTGAAGCTTCAAGATTAACGGCATTTGGCGCAAAGGTGCTTGTTGGGGGAACTCAAGAAGTTATCCATGTGAACTACGAATTATTGTCTCAGCTAGTTTTCTTGCTAGTTTACGTGACTTTTGCAGACGACAATCGGCGATTTTCTAGAATAACACAGCACGAGACAATCTATATGCAGCTTCTTCAATACTTCAGAGAGCACGAAGTACTTAGCTGGATGGCGGCAACGTCGACACAATTATCAGCATCACCTGTTGATTCAGACGACGGTATATCCAAGGCATTGACAGATCTTCGGGTTTCCGGAGACGGTGAAATTGTCCGTCAGGGACAACGAGCTTCTGTTCTTCAATTGGTATTGCCAGGTAACTTCGGTCCATCGCCACCTGTACCTGGTCGTACAGCTTCTCTTTCTCTCTCGGTTTGCATACGAAAATTCATGGCCAGTCTGGATTTGTGGGATCATACACGAGGTAATGGAGTTACGAATGTGGCTGCGGCCTTGCTCCATGCTAACGCCTCTGGACCGGCAACCGAATTTTCAAAATTCTTGCCCTCAACGCCGTGGGGTACATATATGAAAGCCAGAGTTCACCTGAAAGCTCGGAGTTATGCTATAGCGTCAACACATTTTAACAGAGCGGCTTATGGAATGTGTATGTTGATGATTGGATTTTCCCTGTGAGTGCTGCGCGCTGATAGCATTGTGCAGCCACCTACGACCGTTCGTCCTTCTCAGCGACCAACGTTTTCTCAGCCGAATCGGGGGCAGTTGGGTGTGGTCTAGCTAGGTATCATCTTCACGTTGCGGCTCTATTTGAGGACGAGGATGCGGCAGAATATGTTGTCGATTCCTGCAATGCCGCCATATTAGCAGCGGATGCGCAGGTGAGTTTTGTTTGACACATCATGTGATGGCAGATCGTTTGCTAATAATGCATAGATTGGTCAAGATTTGATGTCGGACATCTTAGTTAGATACTTTAAAGCAGCACTAAAAGTATCACTATTCGATGAAGCGTATATGGCTCTGACTCGTTATACCGACGGAGCACTGTATGCTGCTATACCCTTCCGTAAAATTTCCAGTGCCATCCAGCTAACTGCTTTCTAACAGCCGACGTACTGGCGTACGGGATTTGATTACAGCACTGGTAGAGCAGAACCAAGGTGCACGACTCTGTTCGTATCCTTGGATTGGATTGCAAGACGAAGTCGATGATGCGCTAGAATTTAAGTGTCGACAGATACTCGATGTTTCTACGGGCCCACGTTTCCACAAGGTGCTCGCTGCATGGCGAATTCAGCGTGGTGATTATCGTGGAGGTATGTGACATCAACCAGTAGGGTATTTTTAGGTACTAATGATTTCTTAAGCGGCCTATATACTATACGAGGAACTGCAGCGATTACGGACCGCCAATGTGGGTTCTACTGATCCCAATTCTCGGACAGTGGCAGATGCATACCTTGCGTTGATCAATGTCTTGTCGTGCGTCGAAGAGGGTCAGGCGTGGATATTATCAGACACGAGGGTGGATGGGAGTGATGGTACTACCGACAGGAGCACCAAGAGAGCTAAGCTCGAAGGCACCCGGTCGTCAACCCACCAGCGTCAAGTATTGACACTGGCCGACATCAAGGCGGAATACCAGACAGAAGTTGAAAGGGTGGGGCTGCTACTTAATGGTGGATTCTTTGTATGAAATTGGGAGTACCGTTGTTTCATTTGCATCAATATAGTTGAGGTTGTTGTCTTTTGGATGTAACGACGGTTGGATTATGCCATACTTCTAGCATAGAGATGACACAGTAATGAACTTTCTGCCTATAGAAGTGAGTATTAGTGTATTTCTAATCTGTACCATCTTCTGTGGCTCTAGACTAATACGAAGTTCGTTCGTCTTGACTCATATCATACTTGTTCCCGTACCGAAGCTTGTTTATTTCTAAAGCACAACCAATATATTCTATTCACTGAGTATCACTCAATTGCAAATCATAGTTTGGCCAACTCCTCAACGAACGACCGCGGCAACTGTCGCGATCTGGGCACCTTCTGATCTTGCTCCGCGTCACCCTTCCACTTTTCCACCTGCTTCTTCAAGTATGGAGCCGCAATAATCGCTTTTGACTCCAGCATCAGTAATCACTCGTTGTAATACTGGGGCTGCTGTAGAACTTACCCGTCTCGGTCGGCTTCTCAAAGGTTACGAGATGACCCGTGCCCGGAACAATAAAAAGCTCTGCAATCGGCGTGTTTTCGACCTTCAGTTTATTCGAAGTCGGTGTGGAAATATAGGAATCCCCCCCCATGATGTATAGCACGGGTGGCACAACTTCCTTCAGCTTGCTGTGGGTATCTGCTGATGCGAAGTGGGTGTCGATCTTTTCTTTGCCCGGGGGACCCACACAACGTAGGAACATGTACACTTCTTGGTGCTTTGTCGTTGTTAGGGTTACGCCGGTTTTGTCGGGGTATGTGGCTGTAGGGAGGTTGCGGAGCCCGTGTTTCTAGCGTATGTTGTGAGCACTAGCTCTGCTGGATGAATAGAGAGAAGGGGCTGTACAATTTGGAGGTCTAGACACCGCGGGTCCCACGACTTGTAGAACACCCGTGAGCGGAAATAGCGTTCCGCGTCAGCACGGGTGGGCCAGATATCGAGACGCCGGACAGAAGCTTTTGCAGGTAAGTAACCTATAGGGTAACTTGAATCTTCGATAACGGGGTCGATCTGGACCATAGCGGTGAAGAGGGATGGGTGCATAAGTGAAGTGCGGACTCTGGATATTGTCAGATACGCCCACAACGAGAACTGGGGTGAGGGGGCTGACATTGCGTGCCCGCCGTAGCTATGTCCCATGCCAACTATCGGCGGAGGAAGCTGTGCTGCAAACGTGTTTATGAAATGGAGGACGTCGCGCGGATAGTCGTTCCAGCATGGCTGGTCACCAATTACCGCTTCGTTTAGGACACCCGATGCGCCTTGATTAGCTGCATCGAGCGCCCATATGCCGCGGACGCGGACGCCGAGGGATTGGAGCTGCAAGAGAAGATCATCGAAGAAGGGCTCATAAAGTTCCTGTGGTGCCGCGTGTTAATGAAGGCGCGCGGAGGGGCGAGAGAGAGGGCAACCTTGTGGAAGCCATTGGCGTGGCAGAAGATGATGCTGAGATCGCCGGGAGAGGCAATGTAGCCACGAGGCACGTATTGGTTGACTGCGAGCTTGAGGGCGGGGACGTTGATGAAGCCGGAGGTGGTTGCGCGAGGGAATTCGCGAATGTGAGAGGCTGAGGTTATGTGGGAGATGACGTCGAAGCGAGACATGTTGCGCCTGTACGGGAATGGCAATAACTAAGAAGTATACTGGAATCGATCTCAACGTATTCTAGAAGAGTGCTAGATGCTCTTGCACAGCAGACTTTCCGGGTTCACCCGAGCGAGCTTGCGAGGCGAAAAGTCTGGGCACGAGAGCAGCACCTTGCAAGCGACAGACAATGATTGCTCGTCGTCCAGAGAGCTGTAGAGTGTTGCCGGCTGAACCGAGGATCGCAGCAAGATCTCGGTCGTGGTCCTACAGAACAGGGTGCAGCATGTGGTGGCTGGTAGTGGCTGAAGATGCGCTTGTGGAGCCCCATCTACCCCTGTCGGTGATGGATCCGCGTACCAGCAACGCGCTCTATTTCAACACAACAAATTCGAAATTCTTTCCGACTCAACTTTCATTCCTCCACTTCCAAATTTTGTTCTTTCTTTGCTGTTTCTACCCGCCCAAGTGCGCTGTCCTCAATCGTGGACCTACTACTGTCTCCGGAAAAGATGGACACGGAAATGTCAATCGATGGTCAGCAGCCAGGTCTCTTTCACGAAGTTGTGTTTCATATCATTCCCAGCGAAAAGCTCCCTCAGACAACACTCACCGAAGTACGTTAATCTTTCACACCTGCAACCACGCTGGCGCTTTTTACTCATTGCACCTCAGACACGAAATCTCCTTCTTTCGAACGGCGCAACGGAAGCACCCCCTCGGAGAGCTGCTGCGACATCTCGCGTCAACATCGACCTGGAGGAAGTTACTCACATAATTGCTGCCACTTCAGATTTCCCTGGTTATTCGGACTCTCAGAGGGTGATGATCTCCGTGGTTACTCCCGAGTGGGTTCGATTTTCATTGCAGAAGAACAAGCTGGCACACATTCGTCCTTTTACTCCGGATCCACGATTTTTCTTCTCTAATGTTATAGCGACCTCGTCAGAGCTACCGACGGGCGACAAGGAGGCGATATGTGGTGGTATCATTGCAATGGGAGGTCAATTCTCGAACAACCTCACAAAGCTCACGACCCACGTCGTGGCACTGACTATGGACAATGTATGTGTCGCGGTAGACTCGAGATTGTGCACATGTAGCCAAGTAGCTAATGGCGGATAGGATAAATGCCAACAAGTTGTGACCAAGAAGCTCAGAGTCAAGATTGTACTCCCGCATTGGTTCGACGACTGTCTCAAACTTGGACGGCGGATCGACGAAGGCCCATATCTACTCCCCGACCCTGAGATTGAATACGTCGATAGCACTGCACATCTCAGTCTGCCTCCAGGTCCCGACCTTTCGTACACGCATTCTCATGAGGGTGGACCCATGAAGGAGGACCCACCAAAACCTCCGAGAGAAGACTTTAACATCTTCGATGGGAAGCGTATTATGCTTAGCCCAGATCTACGGTTATCGGAACGGCTACACAACGTTCTTGTTGGAATTATTAAGCAGAGCAAGGGAAAGCCAGTGTCGAACGCGGGTGAGGCGGATGTTTATGTTGGTCATTTCCGGGAAGGGGATGACTATGTGACCGCAAGTCGGCGACATGCGCATGTTGGGAATTTGACGTGGTTATACTGGATGTTTGCTCATGGCGAATGGACAAATCCGACGAACAGACTCTTGCATTATCCGATCGTTAAAGGAGGAATTCCTGAAATGAGAGGCAAGGTAGGAACTTATGCGCTGATGTACTCTCATGGCTTACGGTATCGCAGGTGATAACGGTGTCCAACTACGGTGGAGATGCTAGATTGTTCCTCGAAAATTTGATTGAAGCATGTGGAGCGAAATTTACGAAGTCTATGAAGGCTGACAATACTCATCTGATCACTGCAAGGTATATACACCTACCCAATGCCGCATGCAAGTTTAATCTCTAATCCTTCAAGAACAGGGCGCATAGTGAAAAGTGCACAGCGGCAAAAGAATGGAATATCCACATGGTTAATCATCTCTGGCTCGAGGATACCTATGCAAAATGGAAAGTAATGACCTTGACGGACCCGAGATACACACATTTCCCGAGGCGCACCAATCTGCAGGAGGTTGTAGGCCAAACCCGAATCGATCCCGCCGCAATTGCACCGTTTTACGAATCAGAAACCGACGTGTCTACTGGGCCAGCTAGTCTTACCGAGTACGATGTTACTAGCGTAGCTATGAATGGTGCTGCGAAGTCGATAACTGCACATCTCACTGCCGCTGCCGCTACCGCCGCAAGTACACCTGTGCCGGCGAAACGACGTAGAGTTCAGGAAGAGGAGGAATCTCCAGCGCCGCCCAGCACTGGCCGGAAAGCAAAGGAAAAAGCTAGCGCCCTATTGCATGACACGATAATGCCGGATGTCGCACTTTATCAGAAAGAACTCAAAAGAAAGGGGGGTGTCTTGGGCGGTAGGAACAGGGCTGGAAGTACAAGTAGTTTGGAGGAGAGGTCGCGAGCCAGCAAACGTTCTAAGTCGACAGATATTAACGGAGATGAGAAGACCACCAAAAAGAGCAGAAAGCGACCACCAAAGCCAACGATCTTCTTACTGATTACTGCGTATACGGGCTGGCTGGACAAACCACATAAGGAGGATGAGGGAAAGGTTTGTTGGTTATAGTGGGAGAATTAGCTTGGATAGAACTGACCGTATAAACAGAAAATATTGGCCGAACTTGGGATCAAATGTGTAGACGACCCAGCACAATGCACGCATCTCGCAGCACCACAGTTGGTGCGAACAGAAAAGTTTTGTTGCGCATTGGCACGAGCACCTGTGATTGTGTCGACCAAATGGGTCGAAACCAGCATTTGTGAAGAACGACTTGTCGATACCGCGCAATACCTTCTCAAAGACCTTGACGGTGAGAAGCGACTCAAAGTAAATCTTGCGAGATCATTAGCACGAGCAAAGGAAAACAACGGGAAGCTTCTGGAAGGCCAGGCTGTGTTTAGCGCAGCGGGAGTGCACGGAGGATATGAAGTGTGTCGAAAGATCGTGGAGGCGAACGGCGGTGTCTGTGTCATGTTTAAATCACAGAAGAAACTCGCCAACGTACCAGACAGTGAGATATTAGTACTGCTGAGTGGTGATGGACCGAACGATAAGAAGCTATGGCCCAAGTTTCAAGGAATGGCACAAGCTGCGGGTAAGGAATCGGCGATCTATAAGTCAGACTGGATCCTAGAGATGGCAATGAATCAGGAGGTAGTTTGGAGTGAGAAGTATAATGTCGAGTCATCACGGTGAGGGGGAATAGGTTGCGGCCACAGTTGACTTGGGATGGGTTGTACGTTATCATTGTGATATGACTGGGCTGTCTCTTTCTGATTAGGTAGTTGGGCACATAGGTGATGGCCGATGCACCACGCATGCTAATGTAAATGAAGACATGTTCGTGTTGATATCAGTTGAATTCTAATCTCGAAAGCTGGCAGGGTAAATGTCAGGGTTGATTAGGGTTGCTTGCGTGTCCCTGAACCTCCGTCATCTTGCAGTTGCTCTGATGTTCAACACAGATGCAACAGCGACAATATCTTTTTCTTGCGTTCCTGGGGCTGCTCGCACTGCTCAACACAATTGCGACAACATGGCTTCCTTCCCTTCGCCTCATCATATGGGCTTTCTTCACGGGTTGCGCCATGATGTTCGTGTTGCTTGCCGCTGCAGTGCTGTTGACAAGCAACACCTATTCCAAAGCTGCAGATGATGGCCCGTTGCGGAATGTAAAGCCTTTTGCGCTCACCACGTCTGCCACATGGGATAGAGAAGTAAGGGCAAGTCTCCAGGAGGATGCTTTTGAACGGATACCATTATATCCGCCATCATTTTCAATATCGCAGGCCTTGGACGGACTTCTGGAGCATGTGAACCGTGACTTTATCAATTCATGGTATACAAAAGTTTCGCCGGATCCGTCCTTCTCGTTACAAGTTGAGAACCTGGTCCGACACACCATCATTCAGGTCTTTGGGAGGGTACAAGCCGTCGATGTTACAGAAGTATTGGTGGGCAAGATTACGCCACTTCTTACAACTCATCTACATGACTTCTCTGCTGCTGAGAGGGCAGTGCGTGGGAAACACCTTAATATCAAACTAACTGAATCGGAAGAGCTGGATCTGGCCATTGCCTCGAAGTACAGGAATGGGAAGCTACACGCTGCCGCGGGCTTGGGGTTTTCGGATATGAAGCAAGCTCAGCAGGATCATCTGAGAAAGCTGGTCGATAAGGTTTTGCCTTTGATTTTGCCGGCGAACGAAATAAAGAGCAGGGCAGTCTGTATCATTGCAAGGGAGATTATTGCTTGCGGTGTCTTGTTTCCCGCGTTGGCGATGCTGAGTGACCCCGATTCTTGGAATCGGATCATCGAGGTGATAGTATGTTTCCCGGATCCGAGCGACGATGTTCCCGCTGACTCGTGCTTGTTGTTCAGGCTAGATCCACACTTCAGGACCGCAAGACTGTACGTAAGCTTCGAGCAGCGCTCGATCAACATGCAACTCCTCATTCGCCAGACACACACCGTCACTCGCGCATACAAAGTGGCGGTGATCCTCACCATCATCAATTTATAAAGCTCACTCCCAAAGACGATGAACGAAACTTTGAACGTTTTATTCGCTCTATTAGACTGTGCAATAATCTTTCAGATGCGAGAAGACTGAGAAACGATATTACAGCACAGCTCAAACGTGACGCAAAGTTGGAAGGCGTCGATGGCTATGGGGTGTATCTGAGGCGACTGGAAACCGGAAAGCGACTAATAGAACAGAGGGTGGCTCACCTTTCTGCGGCCCCCGGTCACCGTCATGGAAACCCTGTGGACGGAGTCATGGCCCGTTCCCAGAGCGAGAGTGTGCTCCCGATAAAGAATCCTACATCTAGACTTGAATCTGCTTCCCTCGAAGAAGTTATGCAAGATTCTGCCGGACTTTCTTGTTTTATGGTTAGCTTGACGCTTGATGGACTGGCTCCACATTGTTGCTGACTTGCCTTAGGAATACATGGACCGCAAGCAACGATTGGCGTTGGTGCAGTTTTGGCTTGTAGTCAGCGGGCTACGTAATCCGCTCGAAGATGATATACCTTCATCAGGCGAGGAGGATAATGTGGCTGCCGCCGCCGCAAACTTCCCGCCTTGGACTGCATCGGATCGTAACGATGTTGCACAGATCCACGACGCATATTTATCGAAAGGAGATCTTCGTATATCAGATAGGCCGAGACGTGCTATCAAGGAATTCCTTAAGTACGGAGACAGGGCATCGCAGACGCAATATGTCAGAGCAAGATTTGCAATTCTGCGAGCACAAACGGCAGTCTACAATGATATGAATAAGAACGACTTCCCTGGGTTCAAGGCTTCGGATCTCTGGTATAAATTCTTGGTATCAGGAGAGCGTACTAGTGCCACAGTTGGAGCAGCTGGCTTCAATCAAGGAATCCTAGAGGAGGAGCACGCTAAATCACCAACCCCCCCACCCCCACGACGAGGATCAGGTAGACACTCATTCGACGGACGGCCAAACGTTGATGCTTCAGATGACTTGGATGCCGACCCTTTGTCTGCTTCTGCTCACAATATCGGAGGGAATAATGATGACTGGAACCCCCAAGATGCAACCTTGTTTTCAGCACCATCATTTGAACCCGATATACCCGGAATTCATACACCGGAGAGCAACATTGTGGAGGCAATGGAGGCAGCGTTAAACGATATCATTGAAGACCGCCCTAGTGCCTTGGAAGGCGGTAGAAGTTCGCCTTTATTTGGTACTGGGTCTTTCCTTGGAGTAGATCCTTCTCCCCGAAGCTCTCTAGATTCTGCTCAAGAACGAGTCAGTAACACCGACGATAAGCCTAGTAAGGCTGTACAGAAAGGTCCCAAGTCGGGCCCACCCAGTCTTGCATCGTTGGGGCTGGTTAGTGGGAATCCCAGCGGTAGCGTGTTCAAGGAAGACTTGTTTCCCGAAGAAAACCAAGATGTCGCCGAAGCACTAGACGACGAATACATGGAGGTTGATGCAAAGCTTAAGTACGACAGTGAAGAGGAGATACACCAAGCTGCACCGGGAGACTTGGGACTAGCGGAGGCTATTGTTGCACTGACCTACGATATTGAGAAATTATGCTCTCAGGAGGCAATCATCGATAGCTTGTATAGAAAAGCCGAACTTACCAATAATACTGTCGAGATCAGAATCTTGAGGAAGAGTAAATCGAGCTTGCAACGGGAGATACGGAGAAAGGAACTTCAGAGACAGCAATACATTGTACAGGAGAGCGACAATAGTCTTTACGTAGGCTCATCATCGACATCCTATGTTTGGGAGAATACTCAAGTTGTTTAGGGGAGATCGGAGGTGCGAATCAAGTCGACAATGATCGGGAATGAAAACGGCCAAGAATACGCACTGTGTACGTGCTTTTATAGTCCAGAAAAGAATTACAACTGACTAAATATAGACATTGTTGAGGTGCAAAAGGAAGGTGGCGAACAGCTACCTGCTGCACAATGGGCTGTTGCTAGACGTTATAGCGAGTTCTTACAACTTCACCAACAGCTCAAGAGATTTGATTCCGTCCGAGATCTTGAATTTCCTCGCAGACGGGTAGTTTTGAAACTGCAGAAGGATTTTGTGGAGAAAAGACGTATTGCTTTGGAAAGATACCTCAAGGCTAGTCCGTCATGGTAGGAGTCATCATTGAGTAAGTACTGACTATTTTGATCCTAGTCATTACTAGTAATCCCCGAAGTCTGTCGAAGCCGCGAATTCCGTGCCTTCCTCTCCCAGCAAAGCATCGAACCCACTCAAGGGGAACAAGACGCCGATGAAGGCCGCAGAGACCTCATGTCGCGTCTTTACAACTCGATCGCAGACGGAATGGAAGATGTCCTTGGAAATCTCCCCATCTTAGACCAACTTTCCCTCGCCAGCGCAAACATCATTGCCGCGGCCACAAACCAGCTGCAAGCACCTGCCAAGTCTATGAGTGATGGCTTGGACGTGAACGCAATTGCGGAAGCTGAGGCTGAGCTCAATGCATTTGAGGACAAGGAGGTGGAGCCGTTTGTCAAGCCAATCTGTGATTTGTTTCTAGAGGTGTTCGAGTTGAACCGGAAGAGTAATTGGCTGAGAGGAAGAGCTGTAGTAGTAGTACTACACCAGCTCTTGGGAGGCACTGTTGAGAGGTTCGCTCATACCAGACGGGGCTTAGGGATATACTGATAGCAGTTGGGCAGAAAAATCCGGGATCAGACGAAGGCCATTTTGGATGAAGAATCGCTGTTGGGATATATACAACGACTCAGTGATGCGGTTTGGCCCGACGGTGTGCTGGTCAGAAATTCCGTTCCGAGGACACCGAAGGAGAAATCGAAGACCCGAACAGAGGCAACGGTTATGCTAGCGAGCTTGATTCCTGGTGTGTTCCATCGTCGCGAAACATGAGTGAGGCATGCTAATTGGCGGCTGAACTGTAGAACTCTCGGCGAGCGTAGTTGGTCGGGCGAATGCGAAGTTGGCCAGCACGAGACTATCTGCTGTCTGCAACAACCAGAGATTGAAGTATGTATTTCGTACTGGGTATTACACACAAGCTAACTCTGTTACTAGCACTTCGATTGTGTACACGGCTTTTGACGAATTGGTCGCGGAGGTGTTTGGAGTATCTGCATGACCTGCATGATGCCTCCTACAGGAGAGATGAAATGTTCCAACTCGGTTCTATAGTAATAATTTAACCGGGCGGTGGCTTGAGAGAGGCTGTTGGAACCCAAGACCATATGTCAGTGAACTTGCTTTACAGACGGTTCGGTTCCCGCCGAAACTGCCAACCTTTCCTGCCACCTACAGATTTTGTGGCAGTAAGGAGGGTGGTGGGTATCGTAGAAGCAGATCAGCCGTTCATCCTGTTTCACTAGCTATATCACAGAATGAACCGCGGCCACCCATTGCGATACAAATCTAAATCAGATCTCATTAGTGATGCCCCGATCATATTCCCAAGAACCAAAAACCAGAAATGTGGCCCCTGCGCACACCTAATCGGCCCATCATTTGTTTCACCGCTGATCAAGCAGGCCCGTGTCGCGTGCAGTGTTCCCCATCGTCATGTGGGCATTCAAACTTCTTTGCATCCGGATGCGCAAAACAAACAAGTAGTGCATAGGGAGGTTCGTTCGGCCACTCCGCATGCATACATTCAAATTCCCACATCCGTTTCAACGGGTTCCTTTTTCCTTTTCATTTCAGCTTGACGTTTTCTTTTTTTGCTGTGATTTGTTCCCATGGAAACCGCGTGCGACGGGAACCTGCACGCACTTTCTAAGTACTGTACATAACGTGGGGTACGGTTTGATATGCTTTCTTTTTTTGTTCGTGGTACATAACTCGAGATATTTATATGGTGGCTAATCTACTACCACTGTATGGCTATTATACTGCTGTATCGAGTTATACGAATGGGATCGCGTTCAGCTGCTGCAAGGATGGATTCAAGTATTTAGTGTCCGGAAATGGCGATTCCGACCTCATATTTGGCACCGGCCCTTATCTACGCATATCTAAATGGAGGGGCGTTAGGTGGCGGAATTAGTTCCGTTTGGCTGTAATGTTTCTCTGCTGTTCGAATACATATGGTTGTTATATCATACTCTAATTTTACTTGGGATATTGGTGAGGCGGGAGGCGTTTTCTAGAAGGCTAGCGAGCATGAGGCGGAGATGCAGTTGAGACGGTAAAACGGTCGAGCTTTAAACGGAGTAAGGATGTTGTATATTCTTTGATGACAATTTAATCTGTCCTCTCTTCTCCCTCCCCCCACCCCCTCCTTTATCCAAACTTAGAACCCCATCTATGGATGCAGCATTATTTCGGACGAGACGTTTACCGTGTTATCTGGATGGATACTATCTTTTTTTGTAGTATGTGCAGGATAGATAGCCCTGCTGTTATTTGTCAGTTTTCTGGCTTGCTGGATGCCACGGCTTTAACTTGAAGTTGGATATGTAAGCTGCACGAACTACAAACCCACCCAGAAATACGGAACGAGAGTGGCCTTGTCTCGTCCGACACTTCCTGATTAGTTAAAGAGTCCATCTAGACCCATTAATCTTAAAGCCTAGGCGGTAAGGCAAAGTCTAGCGGCGGTACCATAGCATTCCTTGGGACATTATGGCATGCACGACTGTACTAGTATTGTACATAATGCTTCCATGCTGTCATTTCCACTTGCATACCGGTAGATCCAGGGGCGCCGTGGTCGTGTTTCTCTTGCCTTGCGGCGGTACTTTCAGCTCAAACATCGCCTTGTATTCGAGGTTGCTGACAGTTCGTCACGCGGCGTTAGAATACGGCAGTACGCGCCTGTACCGGTAATCCCATCCAAAGCTCGCAACGTCTCCATTTCTGGCAAGTCGAAAAGTTCATGGTTCCATTGTTGTATCATCCGAGTTTTCCGTGTATGTACTGGTACCTATGTCAATGGACACGATAGCTCATGTTCACCGGTGGCACAGTACCCTCTAGATTGTATCGCAGCTGTACTCTCAAGCCTTAACCTTTCTTCCCTCCCATCTGCAAACGCTGTAAAAACCAATCGGAGAAACTCTCTACTCTCTGGCTGCCTTCTGAATGCGCAATCACCTTCACCCTCACGTCACATTTTGCTCTGCATCGTGACCACTCCTCTCATCGATAAAAAAAGATGTGCAAAGATGTGTTGGAAACTCATTGTCCTGGCATGTATTGGCGGGGGGCTTCACCGCACCACAGGCGTGGCTTGGTCTGTTTGAGGCGGGCATGTCTCATGGCGGGGGGCACAAGCGCGTCATGTCGAGTACAGGGGCAGCAAATTATGGGGTGGCAGGCTGAGAGGGAAGGAGCGGAAATGGCAGTAAAGAAAGAGCCTACTCGAATGTGGATTGGTTCGTAGGACTCATTATATTCCGGGGAATGCGAGGTGCTTATCAGTTTCCCCACACTAAGCCCCCACGCCATCTCCACACGTTTGTCGCGCTATCAAGCTCGGCGCGTCGTCTAACTCACCATCCGAAACCCAACCCAGACGAATCTGCACATGCCTTCACCACCACCCACCCCCGCCGCCTCCGCCGCAACGAATCCCGCTAAGAATCCCAAACCGAGGAAGCCAGAAGTAACTTCCATCGATGTCCGTCCCATCCCCGCTGTGCTTCCGCACAGCTAATTAGCTCCGTAGGACCTCGCCCTCCCCCGGACAATCGTAACGCGTCTGGCAAAGAGTGTTCTCCCGCCGGGAGCTGCGATCCAGAAGGCGGCATTGACCGCGCTGTCGCAGGGTGGGTCGGTATTCGTCAATTACCTCTCTTCTACGTACCTCCCCCGCGCCCAATATACATATCCCTGGGCTGACGAGCGGAAACCAGGGCGAATGAGATTGCGCGCAGTGAGGGTCGGAAGGGAATAAACACGAACGATGTGATCAATGCGTTGAAGCAGTGCGAGTTTGAGGAATTTGTACCGAGGATTGAGAGGGAGTTGGAGTGTGAGTTTTCTCTGGAGGGGAGGGGAGAGGAGGCTAATGGCGACAGTGTTTACACAGATTGAGAAGGAGAAGAAGGAAGGGAAAGGGAAGGGGAAGCGGAAGGAGGTAGAGGATGGGGAGTTGAAGGAGGCCGCAGAAGACGACGGGGATGGAACACCAATAACTAAGAAGCCGCGGGTTACTGCTGCTGCTACAACGCCCGAACTACCACCACCATCCGCTGCTCAGGACAATGACGATTCAGAGGACGAGGCAGATGCGGATGATGTGGCGGGTAGCGAGGATGAGGTTGTGGTCTCGGACGACGAGGTGGAAGACAACGAGGCGGAAGGCAACGAGGCTGGGGCAACGTTTGGTGATGAGCTCGAGAATGAACTTGACGAGCGAGAGGATACGGAGGAGCAAGATGATGCATTAGACGACGGTGCTATCAGCGATTAATTTGAAGAAATGGCACCAGCCGATACTTGTATTAAAATAATAATGTCGTCATTGTACATGTCATGTGCGAAGACCCAAGCTTCTCTTCTCTTGACAGATGCTCTCCACTCTTCGCGAATTTCCGAGAAGCTTAGGGTTGATATCTTCGGGGCCACTTTGAAAGCGCTAGGATATTTCCAGTTTTCCCGAGGACTTCCAGTGATATTTTCCAGCTTTCCAGCGGGCAAGGCTGCAGATCAGCATTATGTTCACCACTTTCGATCTTGACGTAGGAAGCTATTGGTACGTAGGAAGCTATTGGTACGCAGCAAGCTTTGGGAGTGTACTCTGCGTGATTTCAATTGTCCTATTTATCTATTTATTTACCAACAGCAACTCTGGGTTCACCGGGAGCTGGCTATAGTACTCAGGTGCACTTGGAGACGGTGCTCAGGCGCACTTAGAGACGAGAGCTAGCTGGAGATTGTCGCTCCGTGAAGGAGGATTTAGTGCCATATATATACGTACCTACGCAGATATATACTCCGAGACTAGTCACTGGAAACTATCTAACGGAACCTTAAATGAGCGTTTGCACCGCAGCATACATCAACCATCTCAAGCTTACGCCAGCTCCCGCCAAGTCCATCTCTGCTGTCTCTAGCCTGTTCCCGTACAGTCCCCGGTCAGCCCATCTCTACCGTCTCCAGCATGCTCTCGACCAGCCCAGATTAACCGTCTTTACCCAGCTTTCGAACCCATCTCAAAGTGCACCCAAGTACGTCTCCTGAGTACTATCTCCAAGTGTACCCGAGCACCTTCTCCAAGTGTAGTAGAGTCGCTGTCGATAGATAGATAGATAGAGAATGTCATACTGCTGTTCACGCAACAGATTTGAAACGAGATCCATTTCATTATACGGTACCAAAGGAGACCGGCTTGGCAATGGAGAGACGCTGCGAAATGCTGCGACAGGAGAGATGCCGCTAAAGGCTCTGAAGGAGACACGCTGCGAAAGCGGAGAAAAGCTGGAAAGTTCACGGTGCTTTCTGAAATTCGCGCGATCTTTGAAAGCGGCGGAGAGTTCTGCGATGTTCCCACCTATGTCTCTGCCAGTTGTTCGGATTCTAGCCATGAGCCAAATTTCTCCAATCGCTCCGCCTCCTCTGCCTCTGTATCGGTGTTCTTTGTGTTGTGCTTCTTGAACTTTTCGCTGCTATCCGCAATGTATGCCATGACCTTCTGGCCTGCAAAGAAGCGACCATCCATAAGCTACAAGGAGGTAGTGATCAGTCTTGCCGTACAACAGATTGACAATGTAGAGTATTACTTGCCTGCACACATGCCTGCGCACCCTCAATATCTTTAAACCTCACAGTAGCAACACCGTCTTCCTCTTGGTCATACAGCACCACATTTGTAACTTCACCTAGCTTCTCACACTCCTCCCGGATATCTTCCTTCAAATCCAAGATCATTGTTGGATCCTCCTATGAACTGTCAGCCACAACTACACAAACCACTGTGGGGTAGGATCTACTGACCTCCAACTCGGGCAAGGTGAACATATGCTTCAATACCACGAGTTTATCCCATTTTGTACTAGTCTCAATGATCGCCGATGGATCGTCGTCCCAATCTACAAGCTTGCTAGAAGGTTACCTGTCAGCTGCTGTTCCAGTTCGGAAATTAAACCGCATCGGCCGGCGACTTACTCATTCAATTTCTGTGTTTTCGCGATGATCTTGCGCTTCTCCTTCTTGGATGTCTTAGCTGGAGCGTCCTGTTGCGCCTTGTAGCTAAAATCCGCGGCTTGTACTTTGATCATTCCCTGCGTGCCTGATCCTATGCGGAACGGACTATCGTCGAGCATGTTGATGGCCAGGTTGACACTCTCGGGTCGGAAGTATATGACCAGCGCGTCCCCCTTCGGCGTGCCGTCTTCGTTGCGGTATAACTTGATCCTCGGCTTCCCCGTGTCGATCTCCTCCGAGATTACGCCGTACTTCGAAAATACCTCTATGATCTCGCTCTCGGATGTGTCGAGTGGTAGGTTGGTGACGTAGACGGCCGTGTTCTTTCTGGGCTCCTTCTTGCCGTTCTTGTCGCCGGAGTGCAGTTTCTTCTTGGCTTGAGGTTCCTACACTGGTCAGTCATCCGGCCACACACACACGGGTAGAGTGCACTCACATCCTCCGCACCTTCATTCGACATGTAGACCTTCTTCCGCTTAGTCTTAACGGGAACCGCGGGTTCGCTCTCGTTGACTCCGGCGACGGCGTAGATGGCTTGCTGTTGCTCGGCCAAAGATTCATCTAACTGGGGCCCTAAGTTGGAGAGTGAACTTGCGGCAAAAATAAAAGAAAATACAGCAATGGAAGCAAAACACTTACTACAGGAATCCATCTCTTGAGGGCATCGTCGAAATGGAATTCTGCGCCGTCGTCCGATTCAAGCACCCATTTATTGTCGAGACGTGACCAGGAAATCCGAGGATCGTCTCCAAACCGTTCAATTACTGTAGGAAATCCCCCCGGAGAGTTTTCGTCGCCGTTCGGTAGTAGTGGGGCAGACGGAGAGTGAGACATCGTGGAGATGGATTGGTTACCGTGAAAGTGAACGCGAGCTGGGAAGGTTATTGGAAGGAACTTTACCCGGCCTTGATTCATGTACTGTGTGAAACCTCGCATGCCCCCCAGTCCCGAGAGGACCCCGAAACATCACAAGAAACATGTAGAGTACGGACATGTTTTGATTCTAATTCCCATCCGAAATTAAGCCCCGCATACAGAAATACAACTTGAGAATTATATCCGAGAACAAAGAAAATGAGCAGCCACAACTGGCGACAAGCGTACCATGCAATGCAGCAGCAACTACCACCAAAGACGAGAAAAAGAAAAGAAATGCGAAGTGAAGTGAATGACATAGTCGGAGAAACCAGGAAATATAATGACACTTAAATCAAAAAAAAAAACAAAGCCCTTGAACCCCAGTCACATACACGACATTACCGAACTACACAAACAAACATGCTCCGACTGCGAGCCTATTGCTTTTCTACCGGTTGGCCCATCATACGAGAGCCATTATCGGTAGAGAACTTTGGTACCGAATCATCCTCAGAAATAACCTCCCGAGTGAGCTCGACGTAATCGTACTTTTTGAATGGTCAGTAAACAGATTCAATCAGCTACGTAGAATAACTTACAGCAAACTCGCCAAGCTCAGCATCATCAATTCCAAGGATCTCAGCATCCTCGCTAGCACGTAGGCTCAATCCGGGAATCAGGTTCATGACGAATAGGATGATACATGTTCCTCCGAAAGCGTAGGCAAAGCCAGCAACGGAGTCGGCAATCTGGTACCCAATCTGAACCCAATGCTGGTTCAACCAGCCACCGCTGATTACGGTAGATCCGTCCAGATGCGCAATGTAATCACTGCAAGGTTGTTAGTTAATTGTCAAATTCCCACCTTTTAGAGTACTTACGCGGCAAAGAATGCGGTAAGAATGTTACCGACAATTCCACCAACACCGTGCTCAGCAAATATATCGAGGGCATCGTCAACTCCAATAACGAACTTGAGCTTAGTGGCGTAGTTGCAAGCAGCGCCGCCTACAACACCGTAAACCACGGCAGCCCATGCCGGTACCTGCAACGTTAGGGATCGTGTCACTAACACAAGCGGGGGATACTTACATAACCAGATCCGGGAGTAATTGCGACGAGACCAGCGATTACACCGGAACAGAAACCAACTGTTGACCACTTGTGTTCCAATCGGTAGTCGAGCAGGCACCAGGTGATACCACCGACGGAAGCAGACAAGTTAGTCACGACACAAGCCATAACAGCACGCAGGTTGGCGGACAAAGCACTTCCTCCGTTGAAACCGAACCAACCAACCCAGAGGAACACGGTTCCAAGGACGATGTGGGTAACGTTGTGAGGGCGATAATTCAGTTCATGGGTACCGTGGCCACGGCGCTTTCCCAACATGAGGGAGTAAGCAAGAGCGGCGCATCCGGAAGAAATATGGACAGGCGTTCCACCAGCAAAATCCAGACCTCCCATGACGAAGCTCCATCCATGAGGATTCCAAGTCCAACATGCAATTGGGTCATAGATAAGTGTAGCCCACACGAACATGAAAACTACACAAGGTAGCATACGCCCACGCTCGGCTGCAGCTCCAATGGCGAGTGCTACGCTGCACATTTCACTCCGTCAGGACTGCCACACGATTGAATCACATCGGGAGGTACTAGACATACGTGATAGCAGAGAACATGCCCTGATAAACAGCGAACAGAAGGTCTGGGATCTTGGGATTCCCGACGGAGGGGTAACCGAGGACATTGCGAAAGCCTATATTGTCAAGGTCGCCCAAGAACTTGCCGGCAGTGTGGCTGAACGCAAGACTGTACCCCCAGAAAAACCACTGTGTAGGGGGTGCGCCAAGAATCAGCCCTGAACATCATGACAATTTCCCTTACGAGATAATTATTTGATTTTAGGTGCGGCTCTCCACGAACCTGAAAACTAACGACGGCTGTCGACATCATCGATAGCCATATCAGCGAAAGTGCAGACTTTCTTCTTGCAAGGCCTGAGTAAAAAAATCCAACTCCTGGAATCATCAGGAGTACGAGTGCTGTCGCTACTATGACCCAGGTGACATTACCGGTCTATATTCATACGCCGATCGATTGTCACCATAAATTCTTCGCCAATCTCCACACCAAGTGAAAAGAGTGCGCGCGCGCATACATACCTCATACCAAATATTCAGATCTTCCGTCAAGGAGTCTCCTCCCGTGTGCGAGTTGGAGCCATCAAACTCATGCTTGAGTGGGACATATTGTAACGTCTCGTTTAAAGTATCCATGTTGCCCGTCGTTCGTGAATGATTTAGGTGTTGTAGTAGAGTAGCAAAGTATCGTTCGGATGGAGGGCGATGATGGTTGCTAAGTAATGAACGACGGATGTACTGGCTCCCGATCACTGGCTCCGGAAGGGTGTATGTATATAGGAGGGTTGGATAGAGTAGATGCAGACTCCCGGGCCCACGCGCTATTAAAACAGAATCCTGAGTGATGGGTCGGCGTGGGTGGGATCATATGCACGCGATTGAGGGGGGGCATTGGAGCATGATGGGGGTGAGGGGTGATTACCTAGCGGAATTATTTGCTTGGGTCATTGTAGAATGCGACAAGGCTCGACGACCGCTTGCTTTGGAATGCTTCTGTCGCTCCTTTCTCAATCACCTTGGTCGTTTTCGGAATTCTACCAACAGGAGAATTCTATGCTTGGTGTTTCCTGAGAACCTACCTCCTACCATAGTGGGCTGGAGTTTCGCTTGGTTTCTTACGTCGGCGATGTTGGGCTTAGGAGACAGATTGCTTTGAAAACCCCCCAAGCCCGAAGATAGAGACAAGATACGCACGAGCAGAAGCAGGAGCAGGAGGTAGCGCAGGATGTCGGTCGCAAAATCCCCCTCGTACTTCATGTGCTCTATGCTTATAATATAATTTAATATATATTTAAACAACCCGCAGTTACTCTCTCCACTCAATCGCATCGGTTGATGTTCGACAAGCCTTGGAATAGGCGGGCACTGCCCCTACTGCTGCAAGCGCTGCAGCGAACACGAGCGAACGCGCTTTTTCCTCACCTAGATTACACAAGTAGCAATTCCGAAAGGTTATCGTCGCTAATTCCCTATTTGGGAGAGGATTATTCTTTTGATAGGATGATTCTGTGGAACAATAAGTCTCGAGATAAGAAGGCCCGATGCTGGGCAATTGGCTGAAACGCATAGCAACCCCCGACCTCAGAATCCTGGTGATGCTTCATCCATCATGCTCAATTTCTGTAATACGCAATCTGTCACTTTTAGCTCGTAAGACAACGCGGCAAGTAGATACCTCCTCTGACAGTTTACTTATTTATCCAGATATGTCGTCCAGGTTCTTTCGTTCGTTCATTCCTCCCTTGACCTTGACATTCCTATCTATATCTCTTAGTATATGCTTGTGGCCTCACCGAGTGAAGGTTTTCAGTTTTCGCGAATCATAAACATCCCGCCACGGAGTCCAGGCCATAGCCCAGATAGTCATCATAAGGCCGGAGCAAGCCTACTGTTACCTGGTCTTCGCCCCCAAGTATTCTGCCAGCATCACCTAAGAATTGGACAGTCCATGGCTCGCTCCGAGTTGATGATGGCTACCATTCGCAACTATTCCTGAAGCCTTCCAGAAGCACTCTGAAGCCGTCTAGAAGCCTCTTCCGAGTAAAAAAGCTCCGAGGTTTCTATGATTTGTTGTTTCATCTCTAAGGAATATCTACAGGTCCGGAAAGAAGTGCAGCCTAAAAAAAGTGCCCCAAAAAGCACCGTCGATCCTCAATGCAAGGTCCAGTAAGAGCAGAGGTCCAGTAATAGGTATGGCATCAGTCTGCTGTACTGTAGGGTGCTAAGCAGTTACTCTTTCAAGTCGATGTTGGGCCCAGACATTCAGGCAAGCAAAAAACACTTCTCGTACTCTACTCTACCTAACGGTGTTGAGCTCTGTTTCAGGCCCTTAGCACAACAAAACGGTTCCTCTTTTCTACTTATCTTCACCTACCGATGGCACTGCACACGCAGATAAGTAGAGAACGAAGAAGAAGCGGCAAGAGGGAGGGAGAGGGAGAGGGAAAGAGAAAGGGACGGCCTCCCAGATACCAAGAGGCTATCTGCCATTGCTCTGCCACTAAACAAGAAGAGGACGCAACGGCAGGCGACCTTATCACCGGATCACTCGGAGCCACCAACATCAACATCACTCACGATCGTTCAGTCAGTTTCGCGCCAAGGCTGTGTGCCAAATGCTAAGCCTCATTAATCCACTTCTAGTATTCACAATGCCCTTACCTCTAAACTTCTTCGTCTTCGAATTTGCAACGTCTCTAAACGCGCCACAAAGCGCTCCCAAAGTCTATGGCGAAGAACAATGTTTGAAAGTACCACCAGAAAAGCTCCGACGGCAGGAAGCAGTCGGAATGGGAGGTAAAATATTTAATTTGCTGTTGTACAGAGATCTGTTGCTGTTTAATCATGCTGTATCACTCTAACTAGAGTATGACAGTGCCCGTGGTCCCCTCCCCCTCCGAATGGGCCGGCTAGGTGAAAACCGAGATCTGCTTCTTGACATGAGAAGCTATGATGACTGCTGCAGCCCAAGAAGCCAGGAAAAGAGCCGTCCAACCACAAGCACGACGAAGAATAGCTTCCACCGTCCCCATCAAACTCCAAATCATCCTCTTCCTCCGTTAAAGCTCCCAAGCCAAGTTATTTTAACGTAGTCGATCGGCCACAGTTACGATCTAGTTTCTCGCACAGATACGCTACCAAATCACCCTCAGTACAGTCATCCCTCCGCTACCTACGCAGCCAAAGCGTCCAAGATCCTATCCTTAAGCTTCCCCAATTTTACTCGGTCGCGGAACTCGCTGTGTTCTTCAAGAATTGTGACGGGGATATTCAATTGAAGGCAGTGATACAGTCTGGGAAATATAATAACTTAGTTGAGCAGCTTAAGGTCACGAGTACAGAGACTGTTTCCAAAAGATTTCAATGTCGTGAGGAAGGAAAGGAGAGAAGAAAGAGTCGTAAGGCTCCGTACACTTTACGGCGATGACGAGTAAGGATAATGGTGTGGCAGCAAGCGTCGCAAGAAAAAAGAAGAATCAGAAGGGTGACGAGAAGGAAGTGGAGGATCAAGAGGAGGTTATAGGGTGGTATAGTGGAGCTGGAGGACAGCAGTATGAATTGAGAGATCCCATATTGGTTCTCTCAGATCCAATCCCTCTAACCAACCGAAATGGCCTATTCGATCTGGAGCGACTCAATAGCAGAGAGATAGACTGAATGTACAATGCGAAGAAGCAGCGAGGTGTCCAGGGTGTCCAGTGGCGAGGGGGATAAGTTGCCCTAGGACCATTATGAGAACATAGTTTCTAACATAGGCGTGCTCGGGAGCCTAAGAACCCATACTCCCTGGCAGAATGATCCGCGCAGAATAGTGATACCTTGGAAATCTACAGTCCGAATAGTGCAACAATCCGCGGGGTCCAAACCCGCGGACTAATGACCCCTACAGAATAGCGTTACCCATGGGAAGCGCTGAAATGGAGGCTCCTTTAATAGCCATGCTCACTGGGGTGCAGAACCCCACGGGGACTGATAGCCCCTACGGAATACTGCTAAGGTTAATCGTGCATACAACTGCCTGCTTTAGTCTCAGCACCTTAGGTATGTACCTAGAAAACATACTTTATGGGGGGTTGATTAAATAGGTAAGCATGACATGAACCTTACATGGGGCTATCATCTTCGACAACCTAGTTTGACATCCACCACTCTCACCACCATCACCATCACCATCACCATCATAATAATCACCACCATATACACCAGCTGCATGCCTTGCACCCATGTATTACACATAAAAATTATGCGAGCAGTGGGAATGTAATCTGGAGATGAAAGTAGATCCTAAAAGTGACAAACCCATCATCCCAATTCCAACACTTGCTGCTATATGCTGCAGCAAAGATGGGAAGCTGGTGAAATCTGCAGCTCTACACTGTAACCAAAAAAATTCACATCACAGCAACACCCTCTGCTACTGACAGGTTGATGTCAATTTGCTTCCACACAATGGCGACGTTGAACCCCGGAGTTTTCGCTCATAGTGCTTCGATTTGTGTTGATGACTGTGTGGTTGTTGGGTTATACAAACACTTAAGGGCTATTATTCGAGTTCATAAACCGGTTTCGCGACCCCATCTACACATATAAGTACCAGAATTCTTGCGAAGTAAACCATAGTAAGCCAACGATAGATGCAACCGTTCTGTACGCGATTATTATCGGGGCTCTAGCAGCTCCATGGCTTTTCGGGGTTTCTGCTTTCCGGGAATTTTTATTCCCTATATTCCTACTCGACTTTGAAGCACCTCGTGTATCTACAAAGTTTCCACTAGCGCCGCCTCAGAGGGCACGGACCAATCAATAACTCGGAATCGTTTTATTCTACAACGGGGGTTCTACCCCACCGCTGCCGGCTAAAGTGTGCTACAAACGCAATAGATAGAGTATCAGTGTGAAGAGGAACAGAAATAGCGGGGTAGCCGACGACACATGTCGGCAATTGCTGAGCCACTTGGGTAGCTACAGTAGTACACTGAGCACCGCATGGTAGTGGTGATCTGCTGTGCTTGGCAACAGGAACCTCAGCCGGTTCTTGCATCGAGAACTACTACACACATCTCCCATCAGCACGGGTGGATCCGTGCACTCAACTCTACCAGTCGGCTGAACTCTTACCTACTAAGTACCAAAGTCATAAGCACACTCCATCATCCTCGATTCGACTAAGCAGTCACTACCGTCGTTATGGAAGACGAATCGGTACCACAACGCGGTGTTCACTTCGCCCCTTCCAACTACCCAAGAATGTCCGATCCCAACATTTCCAGTGTTCAAGCTTCAAATGGAGTGCGGGCGAGAACCAACAGCACCGGTGAAACTCATATGCTCAATAGCGGTGCACTGGGAGACCATGATGACGACCCGGAAATAGCCGATGGGGATGTGGAAGAAGACGAAGAAGATATCGATAGAAGCATCACCAATGGCAGTGGTGTATTGGAATTGCGGGGAAACAACACCTTTTCTTCGTGGAACTCTAATTCCACAAGGCCGCGAAAGGGAAGTGGCTCTTCCTATCCTACAGCGATAGAAACCTCAGGGAGGCTCTCCCCGGAAGGTGTTCAGACCACACCCCGTCTGCAGCGCCCCGCCCCTCCTGTGCGAACGCCATCTAGTACTTATGCACCTGTGCGACATCCCATTTCCAGTCGGCCCCGCGATCCCTCAACGTCTCGCCCTACAAGACGAGATCCCAGTGCTCTTTATAGATCGCAGGAGGGGGCATATGTCCGACGGCTTCGTCAGGGTACGGATGGGGACTATTTCAATTCCACCTCGAACTCATTCTACCAAGAGTCGGAATTGGAGGATGAGTCGCCGTCGACGGACGGCCATTTCGATAATAATGATCTATATGATAACGATAACTTCCTCTATGGCCAAGATGACATGGAGCCATCCGCTGAAGAACTGAAGAATCCCGAAAACCGGGAACGGTTGGAATGGCATTCTATGCTGGCTTCAGTATTGATGGGTGACGTGGTTAAACAGGAGAAGAAAAGGCTGACCGGGCCCACTGAGGGGAAAGAGATTGCGACAATGAAGACAGAACTTTTTCTGGGGATCCGCGCACGGGTGTGCGGCCGCTCAATTGCTGCACAACGGCGGATGGTCGATGATGGCCAGTCGAAAACCGATAAGTTGATTGATGAGATTATACACTTTGAAATTCAAGGCAAAGATAAAACGTCCAAAACTCCTCGAGAACAAGTGCAAGATATTCTCCTGAGGTGGGAACGGTGTGAACAGCTCTGGCCAACCAGGGGGGCTATGATGGAGGCGAAGCCAAATAGTGCTTCTGCAGCTTTTAACGCAAGCTGGGATGCTCTCGTAGCCTGGAATAACACTACCGAACTGATCAATACTGAACTCAAAATCTTGCAGAATTGGGTTGGCAACGAGGATTTGGATTTCCAGCGTACCACGATAGCCGCTAATAATGAGGCTGCGGGGATCGACCGTGAGGCTTCGTTTTTGGACCGCATATTGAAGGACGACAACTTGAAATCTTTAACTGGAGAGAGCAACATGTTAAGCGGACTTAAATCGGTGATTGCAAAAGCTAAGACGACGCTGATCGAGTACGCGGAAGCTTTTGAGAAGCGCCACCTTCCGCCGTACGTCGAAGAATTACTGGTGCTGATTGGATTTCCGACTCGTCTTATCGAGGAAGTTATCGGGATGCGTTTGCAGTATGCAGAGCGAATGCGAGAGCCTGTTTCAATGATGACAGACCAATTGATATCGCAGTTTCAATCCGTCTTACAGCTAGCCGTAAAAATAAAGCAAGAATATACCCATATCTCGGAACCCGAGCCCGGGTGGGATCTGCCTCCATGTATGGACGAGAACTTTGAGCAAGTTGTGCTACAAGGTTTGAAGTACTACTTCAAACTCATCGGATGGAGAATCGGTTCAAACAGGAATACATTCAAGGAGGCAGAAATTTTAGAGACTGAGTGGAATTTTTCGAACGAAATTGGCCGCTACATTGAAGGGGGTGACATCGAAGTAGCTGAGCATTTCAGGTTTGTGGATATTCATCTGAGGCATCTTTGTACTTACCATATTTCAGCTCATTGACGAGCAAACTCCTGAGTCGTTTGATGGCTCATTTCGAAAAAGAGCTTCAAAAAACACCAGAGAAGAAAGGTGACGAGCTCAGTAGACGGTATAAGTCAATCCTCGACTCTGTCCGTGTTCGTCAGAGAAAGCTGTTTCGATTTGCACGGTTAGTCGTTAGAATTCGCCCTTCGTCTTCCACCAGTCAACTGACTTTCGAAGGCTCTTGAGCCAACGGTTTGAGAATGCGACTGAGTACGGCGTAGAGAGAACAAAGTTGCGAGCGCTAGTGACATGCTTAATCGCATCAGGCCACTTTTTAGTGTACACTGCCAGCGTTGAACATGAAGGTGTCTACCTTGTCGCAGATCCCTCGCTTTATGATCGTCCCCACCAGATACAATCTATCTTACGGACATGCTATCATGGGGATGCCGACGTCTTCAGGGAAGATAATATGTGCTCTTACGTGCTAATTATTTCCCCCCAAGAAAACTTGCTCTGGGATGGTCGAATCTTGAACGTTGATATGAAAGAGCCAATTGTGGATATCAAGCCAGGAAGACTGCGACTTGTGGCTGATGGGTCTGAGCTTCGTCTACAAACGGCGCGAATTGAGTTTGCCAACTTCACTAACCATGATCTCGACATCTTGTTAGAACGACGTGCCAATCTTCCTCGGGTAAATCAAGAACTGATGAAGATCAAGAAAACCACCTATCGCCTTTCCAATACTATCATGGATAGCGTCGAGAAAATCCGTCGTCAGACCTCGGGCTTAGGTTGTCAAGAACTTATCCAGACTTGTTTTGCATTTGCCACCGAGTTCGGACAAAGGTCCCAGATATACATGGACAATAATCGGAAGGCCCTGAACAATCACAAGCTCACACGACTTGCCGTCGATTGGGTCAGCTTTATATGTGATGACTGTGCTGCTACGAACCGACTCACATTCCGTTGGGCTGTGGCTGCCCTTGAATTCTGTATGGTGATGACTCGGGGCCAGAATATACTCTCATTCAATGAGCAGGAGTATTCTAGGCTGCGTGCCAAGGTAGCTGGGTGTATGTCGCTTTTGATTTCACATTTTGATATCATGGGTGCTCGGTCTACTCTTGCTGCGCAGGCCGAGAAGCGGAAGATGGAAGCCCTAGCAGGTCAGCTCAAGAAGATGGATGTCAGCATGTTACTGGAGGACAATGAAGCTTCCGAACATATTCGTCAAGAGTGGTTGCGGCAGCTTGAGGAAATTGAAGCGAGCCGGAAACATATCCAGAGTGAACGGCAAGCCTTGGGACGCGTTTTGGATGACAGCAATCAGGCAGATCGGTCGCTGACATATCTCTCAAAATCGTCATATTCCAATGTCTCCTTACGATGGGCTCAAGGCGAGTTTGTCGGTGGGGGTAATTTCGGTACTGTGTACATTGCAATGAATTTAGACTCGGGCTACCCGATGGCAGTTAAGGAGATTCGACTACAGGACCCCCAGGTCATTCCCCAGATTGCCACCGCTATTCGGGACGAAATGATGGTTCTGGAACTCCTCGATCATCCGAACATTGTGCAATACTTTGGAATAGAAGTGCACCGTGACAAGGTCTACCTCTTTATGGAGTTCTGTTCTGGTGGATCGTTAGCATCACTGCTGGAACACGGAAGAATTGAGGACGAGACCGTAATTATGATCTACGCTCTACAAATGTTGGAGGGCCTTGCCTATCTACACGAAAATAACATCGTACACCGCGATATCAAGCCAGAGAGTAAGTCTCACTCCTCGCGTGATGAGTGCTGCTAACCATGGTGACCAGATCTGCTATTGGATCATAACGGAATCATCAAATACGTTGATTTCGGGGCTGCAAAGATCATCGCCAAGCAAGGCAAAACCCGGGGAGGCGGAGGATCCGCCACACGAACGAATCTAAATAGCATGACCGGAACACCGATGTATATGTCTCCCGAAGGTAGTTCCTCTTCCAATCTCCGGCACTGCCGTCTCGATCTCCTTTAACTAGTATACTTTGCAGTCATCACCGGTAGCAATAAAGGACGGCACGGAAGCATTGATATATGGTCCCTTGGCTGTGTGGTTCTTGAGATGGCAACTGGCCGAAGGCCATGGGCGAACCTTGATAATGAATGGGCAATCATGTGGAACATTGCAGCGGGACACCCACCTCAGATGCCTACTCCAGATCAGTTAAGCGATTTGGGTATCGACTTCCTCAAGAAGTGTTTTGAGCGTGATCCAAGAACTCGTCCATCGGCTGCAGAATTGTTACAGCATGACTGGGTATCTTATCTTGCACAGTTCGATGGGTCGGACCCAGACGGCTAACTTTAGTTACCGCCAGATCCTCAACATCCGTAGTCAAGTGATTGAGCCTGGAACACCGTCGTCTGAAAGCTCGGCCTCGAGTGGCCGTTGACGGTACTAATCGTAGTAATATAGTGGAAACAAGGTTGAACCCTTCCTCTTTTCCTTTTCACTTATATTGGAACCAGATGTATGGGAAGAAAACTACTCATCTATGTATGCTTCATATTTTCGGGATGTGAGGGTTTGGTTATTTCGTCGGAATGCACCGTTGTTTGGTCTATTCATCTTGCTGAAATCTCTATCTTTTATTCTCTTCTTGTTGCTCAACGTTGGACTTCTTTGGTTGCGACCGTATTTTTTCTCATCTATATCTGACATTTTGGCGTTTATTTTTCTGCTGGTATGGCGTTTTTGTTGAGGTGTCAGTTCGGTTCGGATTGCTGTTGCTGGGTATTTGATGGCGGGTGGAATATGATGGACAAGTACGGAGGCGTCGGTTTTGATTCCTGGGTTGTAATAATGCTCATTTATCTCGAATTCTGACCGCTTTCGATTAGATTTCTCTCGCTAGTCCGGTGAGACACAATATGTCACTCGGAAATGTGCTTGCCATCGAGTGATGTCCCTGGCCAACGAGTGATGTCTCTGTCCCATTGTGGTCAAATTGCGGTGACAGCCAACTTTTCTGATAGCGCCTCTAAGATACTAGTGTTGCTTAATCTAATCCATACAAGTCCTCATCTCTAGCTACTTTACATCTCAATAGGATACCACTCCCAGGTATGTCACTCTCACCCACACTCTCTCGCTTCCTTCACCCACCTCCCCTCTCAATTAATCTCTGTGGGCAATCTCATGACCATTTAGTGCCCTTGATATTGTATTCCCCCCCATTTCCACAGCCACGGCTAAATTTGACGGGAGAACGGTGTATCAATATCAAAATATGGTCTGATTTGCTGGTGCCGTTCAAGTGTCTGAAGTAGCTCCTGCCGCGGAAAACCTCAGCAAGTTTTTGGATTTTCTCTGCCTGGTATAACTGGAATCAATGGTGAGGCGTTCTCCAGTCCCACAATAACAAATCTGGCGGTCAGTAGAATCTTTGGACCCCGACTTGAGACATGGCGACAGCTGTTTCTGTTCACTCCAATAGGATCCTCCAGATGTGTCACGGTACCATGTCAATAAAAATGGACCTAATAAGCCAATTCTACTAGGCTCTCATCCCAATCAAATTAACATCGAGTGATACCTATGATGTCGCAGCGGAGGGATGAACAGGTCACGGTATTCTGGCGGTGGTCATGGTACCTCGACGTCATCATTTTGTCCATCATCAAATTGCTATGAGCATTTACAGCCCAAGGTACTAGCTATTTATCCGCGTTTTGACTTCAATCTAGTCGTCTAAATTTGACTCCAGAGATGCTCCGCGGCCCGGCATCAGGTAAACGGTTGACACGGGTGGCTGCGGTGATGCAGTGGCAGTACTTACTCTACGCGGGTTAGCACGTCAACCCTGATGTATCTAGCGGTTGGACTAAAGCATGTAGGTACACTAGCTTGCACTCGCCTAGGTAGTGCAAAGATCCTCCCTTTGCTTCTGTCCTCCAATGCGGGGTTCCCAACAACCGTCGAATACCGTTTCGCAGCCGGCCGATCAGGGAGATCTAGGGTATATCCAATCACAGCGACGACAACCGGAACAATTACAGCATTCATGGATACAGTTCTTTCAACTGCGGGTGTACCCTGTGGGGTACGATTGAAACGTGTATGAAGGAGCAGCCTGAATCTAGAGGCGCTTTCGGATCAGTCCGTGTTCATCTGGCACTAGGTGACTTTTCTGGTGATGGTGGTGGTGGTAGTGGTGGTGGCAAAAGGAGTGGTCTGACCCTACCTATTACTGCCCCCTCTTTTGTTTGCTGGCTCCAGGTCCATCGAGTACACCGTCTTCAATAAGCTGCCGCATCTACACTAGTTTTCCGCACCGAGGCCTTGGCCATACCATTTATGCCTCAGGCTGCATGCCGTCAACCCTTCGGACCGTGAAAGTTGGAGAATGCCCGTCTGGCTTGGAATACCATGTACGTTTGTCCAGGATAGCACCTTCAATTTGGGTGCAAATTATAATACGTAAATACATTATCCTATTCTAACCGGCGATGCGCTAAGAGGTATAGGAATTTATATGATGTTGTGCACGGTGGAGGCAACTATTACTTAATAGTGATGATTTTGACGAAGGATAGGGTACCGTATGTATAAGATTCACGGCCGCAATGTTGTCACCGTGAATTACCATGCGTACTCCACTTTCATCAGGTTTTCAATCAAGAATCAGGTACCTACTACACATACCTACGCAACTCTTTTTCCAGTAGAGTATGTTACCTCGGGAATACTCTTTGAGTACCTTAAACCACATTTTGATATTGATCGTCGATGTCACCTGTAGCTCAAAGGCTTGCTTGGATCAACAAATCCCCATTGCCTGCGGGGTGCGGTTATAGGTCTGATTAAACCGCTCAGCTCGGTGTGACACTTTACCATCTCTAGAGTACGTGCTCGAGAAAGTCGAGATTATCTTGGGAATCGCTGCAATATCTGTACAACCAGGACCGCGATATATAACCAATTGGTCAATGGTGGTCCGCTAGCTACTTACTAGTAGGTTGTGCATATGCACGCAAGCCAAAAAACGTCTTTCCTGCAAGCCCAGGAACCTTCAGAATGGGTGCGTTTTCTGGTTGCATATAAGACAACTCACCTTTACATACCTACTAATAATAAAAATAAAGGGTCCTTGCATGTCTATGTTTCCCTCCACTCGCTTGAAGCCCACGCTGCTCGGATGGAGTTCGGCAAGATATGAAAAGACGTTTGCATGCACCATTGGATATACTCTGCATATGCACCCCGCTATTTGCATCTACCCCATACTAGAGCTGATTCCGGACGAACACTTGCAACGCTTACGCTGTGAAACGAAAAACTCGTTCCAGCTCCAAAAGACCATCGAACGCAGAGAAAAACGCCCGTAGCGTGGGAGGGTCCAGGTACGGCAAGAACTTACGTATAACGGCTGGCATGTCAGCTGCTCGAAAACTCGCTAGAGGGTGTCTATGTGACCTATCTCTTCAGATACGGGAAGGATGTGGTGTAGGAAAACATCAATTGCGCCCCAAATCGGTGGCGGTGGATGAAGTACTACGCGATATCGTTCCCTTAAAAAGGCAATGAGATATCGTCACTGCGCCACAGGGTGGGGCGTCGAATCACGAATTGTATCTAAGGATCCAGGACTTCCTTCAGCTTCCAACGGTTGGTCTCTCAGAGTTTGGCGATCCTTGCGTCTACAATCACGGGTAAAGCGATAACATATCTACCCCGCTGGGTTGGGAACTTTACCGCTATTCGGAACTGGGGACGTGGACGGGGAGCTTCTTGCTGGGCTACTGGTGCGATTGATAGCCTGCAGTATACATTGGTAGTGCTTGCTTCTGCACATGACACGGGTCCCGCAATCGTGGAACCCGGGACTGCACAATGTTTTATGCGCATTGGGAATTGTGCCATTGGAACTAGAGACGCCGGACTACAGTAATACCGGGAGTGCATCAATCCGTTATACTGAAGCATAATTAAAGAAATCCCTCCCTTCCACATGGATAATAAGATGGAACCCTTTAGCTGGCGCTTCTTCCTCTGGGAGTAATATGGACATTTCTTTTAGCGAGAACACCGGAACATATTCTCGGGTTGCATATGCAAAGAAACAGATGAAAACACCTATCAATGAAAGCCTATCTATCGATATCTGTGTTTTATGATCCATGTATGCATATGGATCCCCCCTCTCTTCTGGAGGCCGCAGATGATTCCGGTCAAGAGGTGGGTGGTTGGGCGCTGCTATTAGAGTAGAGCTCCTAGAAACCTTTGAAAGTATCCGTCGAAATAATGTGGATGCTAATTACCGCAATAACGCCGTCTCCGCCAAGCATCTGCGGTGGAATTATTCGTAGGGAGCTGTGCCGTCGCCTTCTTTCGTCGGGTTAAAACTCGCGGAAGAATTACAGGTATTAAGAATGTACCAAAGACAAAGAAGGGGGGAGTTTGTTTACAGTCGTTCTTGGGATCCCTGGGTTCTGCCCAGTCTTGGGGGTTCGTCGAGTGATCCATTATGAATATCTGGTATCTCCACCCACCTCCAGAGATTATCTATACTCTAAACACCGAATCTAGGACTTCATATGTACTTACTCTCGCTTGCATTTCCAGAGATAAGCCCCCGGATTTGGACGAGGAACGCCAAGCCTTGAGCCGCAGTCAGCGCACGTGTGAGCAGTCCTTATCTAAGCAGTGCACGGAACACAAGCGATCGACGATCCTCTTGGCGGCAACGAACCACCTTGTAGGATACACGAGATCCAATGAAAGCTTCTTTTTGTTCCTCTGAGGGTGTTCTACTGCTCCATTCTATTCTTCTGCGATGATGATGATGATGATCTCTCACTGCCAAGTGTACCAGACGGGCCCTAGACGAGCCTGGACCCTCCGTGACAGTGGCAGTCCCGCCGGCGACACCACGGGACGTCCCGTCTGATTTAGCCGAGACGTTTGTGCCGAACGATAGACTGGGGTCGGAAGTGGAATTCCGCAAACCCCTCTTTGCGGTGACGCCCGGCAGATGCACGATATGCCTTCTGTACAGTAGAGATGATGTACAGTAGAGATGAGATGTAAGATCTCAATCATCCAGGGGTTCGTGGGAAAGGGTGTGGTGGTTATGGCGTAGAGTGGTTGTAATCTGTTATATATCCTGAGGTCACTGAGGGTTAGATAGATGGAGGGAATAGACGAGATGTTAGGTGCTCAGAAGACACCTCTTCCCTGGCCGGGTGGCTACATGTAATCGTATTCGTTCCTTCCTCAAACGCAGACTTCAGGCTGTTCGATTGAAATCAAGTTCTATCAATGCACTGGGAGCTGTGTGGGAGGGCGGCATATACCCCCACTCCCTAAATTCTTCAATCACTATAAAACTTCAGGAATTGATCATTTTACATGAGCCCTTATGACCACAGTATGACGACGTGGGGAAACGTAGGTGTTGCCCAACTGCGGCCTTTTCTGCCTGTCGTTTCGGTCGGTCAGACATCTAAACCCGCGGGGACCCTGCTTACGCATATAGATTCGATGCAGGCACGCCTATCAACCACCGGTTCACATGGCAGTGAATCAAAGAAGTATGTAACCTACCTAACCGAGTGATCTGCAGCGAAGATTGCAGCGAAGATTGCAGCGAAGATGACGGGGATTGGGGACTGACATGTCAAATATGTACGAGTCATCTGAAGGATCATCCCTATATCCGTTATATGCAATTACGCTGATCCATGGTAGTGAGCATCAACATCCTCACCCCAATCCTCAGTTCATATGATTGAGAGTACCGTTGATCCATGGTTATGAAACCACCACCATCACTATAACCAGCCAACCCGGCGATTCCATACATCATCGAGTATTGACAAGTGGATCGAGCCCTCTCCCCTCCCCCCCTTTGTTGATCCCTTTGTCCCTTCTCGAGGACTTACTTATCTTTTGAGGTCATCCTGCATTCGCGGAGTTGTTGTCTTTGCATATTGAGGCTGGGTGTTTTTTTGATGTATAATAAACGTATTTTTTTTTGTTTTTTTTGCTTTTTGTTAGGGATCTGCCGTCGAAATGCAGGATAGGATTCCGAGTTTTGCTTCCGTACGTTTCCGGGTAGGTTCTGAAGTTTTTTTGTTTGATATAGGACTTTCGGTATGAGGGGCCGACATGGCATTTAGGTGCCGTATGTTCTTACCGAAAACGAAAGAACTGCAGAAGGAAGAAAGGAAACCCGGCAGCTGGTACTCGGTTGCTGCTTATGAAGAGTATGGTAAACAATGCCGAACCCAGGTATTGTTATTCCTTTTTGCCAGTTTATGCTGATCTTTTGAGGGATGGCCAACTAGGTAGGGCATTTCTGTATGTGGGTATTCCGTATGTGGGTGTTTACGCAACGCCCCGGGTATATTTTTTTTTGGTCTTGGAAATTAATGGTCAGCCCTGCATGTTTCTTTATTCTTCGATGGTTCGAGAGAGAAGGTTTGCGTGCATTAATCGGGATTCGGGACGCTGGGATCGAGGTTGTTTGATAGAAGAGTACAGAAAGTTTTCTGGGTATAGGATTGCGGCGATATCGCTGATGTTCTTTCCGTGCCCCCCCTCCCCTGCTAGCTGTTTGTTCTCCTACCTATCAGAACGGGGCGTACGGGGGAGGGGGCAGAAGAATGTAGAATGTGGGAGAGAAGGTTCTATTGGGATTTCTAACCGTTGGCTCGTTGCGGGTTGGCTGAAGTGCTGGTGGGTGGGTTATCAAACAACAAAGCGTCGGAGCCGGTACGTACGTTCGTTTCCGATAACCACCGGCCATCAACAGCGTACCCACTCCCCCCCCACTCCCCCTCTCCTCCTCCTCTCTCCCAATAGCAGGATACTGCACTGGGGCAAAGCCACCCCCAACCGTATCGCGCCACAACCCAGCAACCCGAAACCCAAACATGTGTGTCGTTCTATCTCGATAGATAGATAACCGAAACACACACACACATATACACAAATCCAATCTTTCCCACAACGGCGTGCGCTCGATCGCCAGTTTTTTTCTGTGTGTGGTCCGTGATAGATTTTGTGGGAATCGCAGCGTGGAGTTGTTTCTCCGTCGATCGCTGAAACTATATATCCCCCCCCCGCCCAACTGGCACCAGCCAAGCGTACCCGCAATCGCAAAGACAAAGTCTGGCGGTAGACCGATATAGATACGGAGCCAACTTCCAGGCCAATCTCTAGGCCGTGTCATATCACATATAGTATTCGGGGGAGGGGAGAGGGGGAAAAGAAAAGTGAAGCATGCAATCGCGTGACCCGGCAGATAGGTCACGCTACTGCGTTCTGATGGGTTTCGTGGATACGTCGTCGAAAAGCAAGCTTTACCACCCAGAAGGGGGAGGATTGACAAGCAGCAGGCAGGCAGGCAGGCAGGCAGAGAGTGGTGAACCTACACCGTATGCAATGTGCAGTTAACCTACAGAACTTTGCATGATACGGGTGGGTGGGCTGAAGCACATGCAGGAGAAGGTACACCGTGCGTTATGCATGTTGACGATCCCCAACCATAACCATTTCCTCTTGGAGACGTTCGTCACGGGAAAACCGGTGCGGTGCCCAGGATGGTTGGCGCTCAAAACAAACTCCCCGAAAGTTCCCTAGATAGATCAGCACTGATCGAGCAGCGCAGCTGGGAATGCTACGTGCAATCAGCGCTGCGTCCCTTGTGGGGCGTCACGATCACGCTCTACAGGGTACATCGATCCTTTTTATTGTGTCCGGCTCTGGAGAAAGTTGGAGAAAGTTCGAGCAAGTTCGAGGTTACGCCGAACAAACTGCGTTACCACGTCGCGTCACGGTTTTGTTTCATGGAAGGGTCTGACATCATAGCCAGTTTCTCTACCACCACCATCACCATCACCACCACCCATACGTTTCGTGCCTGCTGCTGCCTGCCGAACAACAAACCCAGGGTCCATAGTGCAGTTGCAGTCGGAACCAGTCATATCTCCCATTTGTGCCTGCGACCATGCTACCGCCAAAAAAAACCTTGACATGACGGATGAAACATCCGGCACCGCCCATCGGTACCCTGCAGCCAGATAGACTTCTGTGGTTGGGTTGGGTTGGGTGTCACGGCAAGTTCCACCAACGCAAAAAACCCGAGCCACCAAAACCCGCTCGAGCAAATTACGTATTGCGTATGGTGTGCGGGTTCAGCCACACAGCAACAATCATCGAAACTCTACCACGCAATTCGGATCCCCGCGCGCAGCTTTTTTTTTTTTTTGCCTGTTTGCTCTGCTCTGCTTGCCGATCGTTCCTCATCTCGCTTCCCGACGGGGCGTCGCCTCCTGAAACTTGCATCTCCAGGCGAACCGTCTGCGTGTATATCGCAAACCCGCGTACGGATCCCCACGGCAGCGCTGTCATGGCTCGGCCGGTGGCGCGGCCATCTCCATCGCCATCCCCCCAACCGTCTTATCAATCTGCACCCAGCAAAAGCCGCGATATCGGTTGTGGCGATTCGTCTCGTAGCAACAACAACAGCAACAACAAAACCCCCCGATGGCATTCATTGCATCAGCAGCGACACACCCACCTCCCAAGGCAGCAAAGCGCGTGCCCACTCCGGGTTTGGTTAGTTGACCCCATCGCATCGCCCGCCACACCTTCCCCGGCTAGCCCACTGTCTCTCGATTACCGCATCGTCCAACGCCCTCCGGGCTGTCTCTCGATTTCGCGTCGCCCAGCTAGCGGTTCAAGGTTTCCGGCGATGCCGACCGAAAAAGGTAGGCTTGTCAGAATATGACTGGACATGTTTCTGTTCACGCGTCTGGGAATTGGAGGTGGTCTTTCTGCCAATCCCGCTGCACTGGAATGGAAGATCGTCGCTGCTTGCTAAAATTTTTTTTTGCTGCTTTCGTCAACGTTTCATTCGTTCTTTTCTCCTCCGCGTGCTCTACGAGGATACCGGTAATACTACACAACACATATCCACTGGTTGCCACGATAACGAAGGACAGATGAATCAACCTTTTTCTTTTGGACGGGAGCACCCACTCCACTTTCCATTACCGTAGTATCGTAGTATACATCAATCCCGTGAGAAATACATACTGTCGAAACCGAGGGACACCAAGCACGCATGAAAAAAGAGCATTGAAAGATTAAGAATAAATTGGGAAGCCCCAGAAATGACGATACCACGTCCGTGTACATATACAAAAACCCATTTTGAGCACCACACAAAACCCTCCGAAGGGAAAGAAAAGAAGAAAAAAAAAACATGAAAACTCCCAATAACGCCACACCCCTTAGTCCCCAAAACAACCCCCCACCGCACCCGTTACAAAAAGGCCGCCCCCACCGTTCCCCCAAAGTATATACGAGAAGAGAAAAAGACATTATGGCATTCCTAGATAGGTTAAGAGAAAGATAAAATTGCCTGCAAAAATATGGACAGTTTGAATGGAATGTTTGTTGTAGGCAAGGATGAAGGATGTGCAAGAAAAATCAATGTACCTGCAGCGAAAACAACAAAAAAATATATATATGCATGCATGCTGCTGCTGTATGTGCAAGACGGAAGGAACTAACGACTCTCAAGAGTACCCGGAACAAGCAACGTTCGCCAGCGCGGCCAGTCCGCCGTCGGACCCAAGTGGCTCAAAATAATTGGGGTACATGTAATTTTGAGGGGCGCTGTAGCAGTGAGGGCGTGGCTGGCGCAGTGACGGCGTCGGAGAAACTGCCACTAGTGGTGAAAGCGGTGATTGTTGCTGCGGAACCGTCTCCGATACCGCTCGCTCGGTGGTGCGTTGTGTTGGGACCGCCTCTGCCGACATTCTTCGCTTCCGCATTGACCGTTTGGTTCCTGTACCGCCTTGATGGGTACGGAAGTGCTGCATACAGTTGTCCTGTCTGCTAAACCTCGCTGCGCATCCCGCCTCAGGACAAACGTAGTTCTTCTCCCCGGTGTGAATGCGGGTATGACGTGCAAGATGCCCTGACGTAGTGAAGGACTTTCCACAATGACAAGCGTAGCGCCGGGTTGACCGCTTTATAGCCGGATTTGATGCTGAAGTTTTCGGCGAAGGAGGGGTAGAAACAGTTGTGGCGTGGGTGGTTGTTGGGGAGATGCTACCGTCCACTGGTAGAGCCACTACTGTTGGAGCAAGGACTGGAGAACCAAGCTCCGCCGCGTACTTGCTGTGGAATAGCACACTCTCGGGAACTGGAAGCAATTTTTCTAGCGGCGGCAGGTTCATGTTCGGTGGTGTTTGCGGGGAGTAGAGCCCCTGGGAGGAGACGGTAGCGAGCGAGGAAGTGGAGGAGCAGGCTGATCCGACTGAATCCGTCCGAAATGGAGCATACGGCCTGCAATAATCGGGAGAGGGCGGAGGCGTCGGAGAAGAGCTAGAGCCGGCATAAGAGACGGCATAATCAGTCAGTTCGTCGCATAGTAGCGAGACGCGTCGTCCGGACGAAGTGGTAACGGCCCAATGGTGGTCCATCGTTGGTATTCAGAAATTGTACCGAAAGAGGACGATTGTTGACGTTTGGCGACGATGTGCAAAACGATGCAGCACTGGGACGGGTTGATTACCCAAGTATGATGAAGCTGAAAATTGAATGTGCAGGTGAGAGTGCAGTGGCCAAACGGGGTATGCAGATAGGTGAAGGTCAGAAGGGGGAGGGGAAGGCGACCTGATAAAGGGTAGAAGTGAAGTGGGAAGGGCAAAGAAGTAGTAGTGATGATGATGGTGGTAGTGGTGGTGACGGATGGTGGGCCCTGTTGACTAAAGTAGTAGTGGGTTCCAATTGATAATGACGACTGTAGTGTGCGAGCAGCGAGTGTGAGTGTTAGGTGTGTGTAAGAGGGTAAGAATAAGAGTAAGAGTAAGAAAGAGCAAGTGCGGTGCGTGTGCGTCTGCTCTCCGCCTATGCCCATGCCATGCCTATGCAGCTCCACGGGAGCGAGGGTCGGAGGAGCAGACTACTCTGATGCAGGCCATGCATCCTGGCCGACAGTAGTGGGTAGTGGGCAGTGGGCAGTGGCGGAGGGTGGTGGGTGCGTAGTGCTGGGGGTGGGTGGAGGGGTTTGAGGGGTGGAAGAGGAGCTGCTGGGCTTGAGTGTGGATGAGAGGTCCGCGATGGTTAGCTCCAATGGTATTCCACCGTTCTGCGAAGTTATTTTTGCCTAGGAACTACTAGAACTGCTCCGGCTCTACTCTTCTGGTACTAGGTACTACGCAGCGTTCATCGTTCATCCATTGTTAGTTGATATCACTCACTTACTAACTAACCCACTCCCTCGCTCCCTGCAACTCCCTGCAACCTTCAGGTCTGTCTCCTTGGCCAGCTCGAACCAACCCTTAGCTTTGACGGGTTCATCATACCCTTCTCAAAGTAGTTTCTGTGTCTTACCCTCCTAGTAAAGCGACCATCCATATCCTCGTTTCCTGGGGGTAATTCGCTCGAGCGCATGTGCTTTCCGCGGTGGCCACTGATGATGTTGACATTCGACCAGAGTAGAAACCCCAATCTGGTGGCAACGGGGCGATAACCTTAAATATAGATAATAGCCCTGAGACGCCGCGGTCAAAAGTCATGATAATTGGTCCCTTACCGTATGGCTCTCCAAATTCTCCTTCAACACTTACCCGTGAGCCCGCCCCCAGGGCGAAAGAATTCTCCATTCATCAACGCAAGGCTGACAAATGCCCACCCCGCCTTTTGCGTCTCCTTTCGCCCACTCGTCTTTCGCATGCTAAATCTCTGCATGGGCCATGGGCAATGGGTAATGGCCATGGCGCCTAACGTTTCTCAAGGATCAACAACGTTATTTCTTCGTCAGTCGTTTTTGAGCGTGTCCTTGGCTAGGTGTACCACCTTTCGCTGCCTGCATGTTCCGCCGATCGCAGGTCTGGCTGCCGATCTGAGGTTCAGCCTTTAGCAACGTCATGTTCCGTGGCAGCCATTCTCCAAAGACCCTGGAACTTCTCTCCGCTTGGTAACGGGATCTACTTGGCAGGGTCTTTATCTCCTTCACACAGCAGTCATAGCGAAGGAAGTTGTTTTGTCGCATTTTGTTGACGTTTGTGACTGATCTAACAGATCCAATCTTACAATAGCGCAAGTAAGTGAATCTGTGGGGTGAGTCCCGCCTTTTATCCCCGCAGTAGGTAGTTGAGTAGCCAGAAGCAAGGGACAAATTCAGTTTCCTATGTTTGAAAAGATCCGATCTGGCTGAGGCCCCTCCTTGGCTATGCTCACCATTTCTTTCCACGTAAGAGGGTTGAAAAACTCTACTTTATTTTACTAATTCATGTATGAGATCGTGAGATCTCAACTTCACCAGAACAAAATTCCGCTTCCGATAAGTCCGACGCAAACAGCAGCACAAAACCCCCGCAAACGAGCGATGTGTGTGGGTAAGAAATTTATATTTCCTTTTTCTTTATATTCTCTGATTCCATACTGTCAGAAGTGCGCAAAGAAGATTGCACTCCACTCAAGTAAATAATCGAGATATGAAAAGAAATCGGCCTTGCCCGGAACAACAGCAATCATGCAAAAACTTCAGCGACGCAGGGCTGATATGTATGTACCGAAAAGGTGCCCGGCTGTCTCAGCCGAGTGACTCTGATTGGACAGGATCACAAGTCCGATTTGCAGATCATCTGAAGAGTGCCAATGGCCTAGTCCCGATGAGCCGCAGCCTAGTCAAGAAATGCACAAAAAAATCAGAAACGTCAAGATTGCCGATCCCGTTGATTCCCATGCTGACATTCGCCCATGTGGGCTTAGTTAAATATAATTGATACATTTTATTCATAAGTTCTTGGCGCAGAAGCGGGGCCTGGAGGAACATCGGCGGGAAAGGATAGTTGTGTGATATACTATGATCTCAACCACTCCGCCGTACACATTTATACCTTCTTGAATCTCGAATCACTGAATGAATATACCCCTTCCCGCCATCTACACACCCGTGGGCTAGCTCCGAAGACCCACTTCGTAAAGACGAATGCAACCTCTATCGAAACTTGTAGCATTCAACGGATACCAAGACCTAAAGATACTCGATTAGATAGTGGATGAAGGAATTCTGGTTCCTCTTCATAGCGATCTCTTCGATAGTTTGAGGTTCGATAAAGGCTTAGGGTTGGGGTTCAACTCTAGCACCCTGTGACGCAAGCCGCATAATTGTAGCTTTGTTAATTCCATGTTTTCAGTGTTGACGACGGTGACGTAACTGGAACAAGTAACCTATGGAATGCGTCAGTAGCGTGTGCAGCAGACCCACAGAATTAACATTAATCGTGAAATGACCGTTCGTCATTGTCATACATGAGGAAGGCCATTTACAGCGCGCATATTCTGACGATCACTCGCTTCTCCGGTTGGTAACACCAACGACAGGTGCTCGTGTGCTAGGTGACGTTGAAGAGATCTTGGCTCAAGCGCACCAGACGAGACAACACGAGTAATGATCGAGTTGAGTAACACCCATCATCAATTTGTATCCCCATCAAACGCAAATGGTATCCAAGCAAATGCTCAGCACCAACCGACAAAAGAACGAAATATCATCAAGGTAGTTCGCGACCTGCATTCACTGCTTTTGCAACCTGACTGGTATCTGGCCGATTTTCTGCAAACGAAACAAATCAGTTATCGCTTCCAAGTGTTCACGCCTCAAATGTGTCCCACCAGCATAGCGTTCATAGCTGTCAAGATAGAGCACATCGTCGCTGATAGTATTCTTCATTGCTTCATTCGATTCTAAGGCATCAAGCCATTTCCCAAGCCTGCTATTTTTATCTGCAAGTGGCCACCCACGATAGGGGTGGAGCACCCTCGAGAGGCGCAAGAACCAAGGCGCAACCGAAACGTCGACATAGCTTAAGGTGGAACCCTGTCGTGCCGTTAGCCACGGATGCGTTACCCAATTGGGATATTTCGCTCACGCAAAAGAAAGGGCCCTGTGGATGGGATGCATCAACAAGTTTTGCGATCTGAAGCGGCATGGCAATTGTCAGTTGGAAGGGTCCATCGTAGTACAAAAACTTGAGTTGTGCCAACCGCAAGGGTAACACAGGATGTCACCACTTCAGACCCTGTTTGGCCGGTGGATTTCCATAGCACGGGGCACTTTGTACTCTGTGCAAATCTCGTCGAAAAATCCCAACGAAAAAAATCGCACGAACCACCTCAAGACCTCTCCTTCCAGCATCGGGAAATAAGGAACGATGTGCTTGCTACGCACCTCAGCAGTTAGTTCCACTGCGTACTCAATCTGTTTTGACTGTTCCTGTGCCTGCAAAAGTCGATAAAAACCGGGAACGATATTGCGATTGACCTATAAGTGACCCGTTACTTTATAGACTCATAGGGTTAGTGCCGAGTTTCCTACATGATCTGCCCACAGCCTTGTGAATGCTCGTTCTCGTGGGTCTTTGGGGAAAAGAGAGGGTTCAATCCCGAGGTCTTCCAAGTATTCGAGCAATACGGTGCTTTCATAGCATCCCCAGCTATTACGTCCATCAGTTGCGGGCCATCAAAGTGCCGGGGTTCAAAACCCACTCTCCGTGCTTCAACGCTGGTACTAGACCTCGTGGGTTGATGTCAGTTAATAGTTTCGGCTTTGCGTATGGATCCACCTGATAAGAAGTCAGAGAGTTAGAGTTGACGAAGCAGACCGGACAGACCTCAATATATTGGTAATCAATGCCCTTAAATTCAAGAGCTATCCATACTCTTTGCACAAAAGGACTGACGTGCGACTTATATTAGTACACCCACTCGCTGGGATATAATATACTGGTAAAGACAGGACGGAATGGGATCATGGTACAGAACTCACCAGAAACACGATCCAAAAAGCTTCATTTCATTGTCTTTAGAGTGCTTCTTTACTGTCTGTAGAGCTTGTCCAGTGGCTTTCTTGTGATACGACTTCTGTTTCTCTTCTCCAGCGTCTGCCCGAGGGGCAGCGGCCGGGTTTGACGAAGAATCGTCAGACATGGTTCAAATAAGTGGATAAATGAATAGCAGAATTAAAATTGAATTGTATGATGATGATAATATTGGTAGAAAGAACAGAAGATAGAGATAGAGTAGAAGGTGAATAATGGGACAATTCCCAGCGACGTGTTCGGAAGCGGGGGCGATGTAAGACAACTCAGAGTATTTCTCGCAGTTGAGGGGACGCTCGCAGGCTTTTGATGATCAATCTGAATTTCCTCCCCACTTCCCTCTTTTCCTCGTTTAGAAGCTTGGACGTAAATCATACACCGCCTACTGGTGATTCATGAGTAGTATGACGTTGTAAGCACGTTTGATATGTACCTAAGCTTCCCAATATCCCCGACCGCAGAGATCGGCAGACACGGTCTCAAAGATAGATAGGGTATATATATCACATATATTGCAGTCGGGAATCCCACTGTCAACGAGAGAAAATGAGTCTAACTTACCTGCTGTTTCTTCAATTCCTTAGTTTTCTTGAGCAATTCTCGCTGCACCGTGCATTTCTTGATGCTGTCAGAATGCGCCAAAGTGTGTCTATGCACCTCACCGAGCAATCCCGGAACACCGTAAGAATCCAAATTCAAATCTACCGTCACCGAACTACCGAAGGTACCAGCATCATCATTTGATGGCCGAATGTCGCCGGGACCCCACTCGACGATCGGCGCGGGAACAGGTGGCGGTGGTGGTCTTTGGACTCCCATCGACAAACCATTGACTCCGTCTTCAAGTTGCTGCTGTTGCTGCTGTTGCTGCTGTTGCTGTGGATCATAGGCACGGCCATCACCCCCAGACACCACCTTCTGATGCTCTACGATCAATTGATCGCGATCCAATTTCTCAACAATATACCCTCCGCCAGGTGTCGCTCGATGCAGAACTTCCCTTCGCACTCGTTCTACCGTATACGTCGTCACCGGGACTGGGTTCTCCGAACCATCGCCTACGTACCTTACAACAACCGCCTCGGTAACTTTAATCTTCATGTCACACAAGTCCCGTTCGCGGGCGACCCTCTTTCTCTTCTTCCGGTTCGGATTATTGAGAGAAGGTGCGGCTCCTGGCGGGCGCCCTTTGAGACGGCAATCGTAGTAGTGCGTCTTGATGGGTCCGTTCTTGGAAACTTGGGTGCTACGGTGCGACCAAACGTTATCAATATGGGGCCAATACGTGTTCCATCTAAAGAACGGTCAGCGATAGGTGTAGTGGACAGCTAGAGTGGAAGAAAGGAGGGAGCGGACTCTTCTTCGGTCATGACGACTGTTTCGACGACATGGAAAAGACGATCTCGCCATGCTTGGAGGTCGGGGGGGTTATCCGAAACAAGAGAGTCAGGAGGTTGCGCCGCCATTAAAAGGTAGTGGTCCGGCTTGAATGACGTTTGTAGTGGGCGTGTGCTTTGGGGAAAGCTTCTTTTATTCCGGTGACTGGGTTGGTGGTGACGCAGTGTGGGACAATCTCGGTGCGGGGAGTGAAAGGACTTGACGTTGGCGATCGCGGGTATACTGGCGCGGTCGCAGTATCGATGGAGCGGTGAGGGATTGGATGCTGGGGCTTGCGGGGTTTGGAATTTGTTGAGGGTCCGCTGCTGGGTGTCTGGTTGGGTACCGCTTGGTGTTTGGTTGGAAATAAGATGGGGATGGTAATCGAATGAAGGAATCGATCGGTCTGATATGTAGTAGGAAGGTTGGGTTTTCGAGAATGAGGAGGAGGAGCTTTCGGCAGGCAGGTACCGGTAGTTTACCTAGGCCAAGGTGTGAATGGTGCTATCGCGAGTTTCTCTCAGGTTAGCTATCGTTAGGTATGTCTTGGCCAGATAGAACGTCTTCTCTCCCCAGACTCATCTCTCATCTCAACTCATCCTTCAGCCTACGGACTTTATCACAGAATCCCTCCGCAGGTCTTTGGGCGAACCCTCAGCTTTACAAACCAATGACTTGCAGTCTAAAGTACGTGGGGGAAATCCGTATTAGCATCAAACGATGAAGGCAACCAACTTTTCATATTGATTGTTTTGACACACTCTAGACGGCTGCACAGGGTGTGGAAGGGCCAGGATGCACATTCTTCGCGGCCCTTGGGGACCAGATTCTACGAGAGACGAAATTTCTGCCAGCAGAAGGAAGACCATGTTTGGCAAGGACATACTCTACAAGTATGTACGTGCGTGCATTGGATTTGGCGGTATAACGCCACTGGAAGTCCGGAGCGCATCTATTACACGCGGGCATTGGATAATCGCTTGAAAGAGATCTGCGAAACATTCTATCGCTAAGGTCGAATGGCGCATCTGGGGCGGGGCAGCATACGCGTCTCTATAAAACTGGAAACAAATGTGGTGTGGCTGTGCACGGTGAATGGTGGAACAGCTTTCTGTGGCAACTCAACACTCAACGGTTTCCGATACCCTCCGCGTCTTGTTTTTCCATTGCCCAAAGCACTTAGGGCGTTCGGTTGTGTTATCTATATTTGAGAGCTATATTTCTCCTGCCGGAAAAGATCAGAGATGTAAAAATAAAGGTGATGAGTCCCTTTAGCTCAAAAACTACTGCCGAAAGTGGCCCTTCTCTGAGTGATAATTTGGAAAATACACCGCAGAGGCCTTTGTTTGAATTTGTGATTTTGGGATTCTTACAGCTCGAATATTCGAAGCTATCAACACGCACCAAATTGAAACTCCGAGATCTCATCAATACCTCAAATCTTAAATATCCCTAGCAATTAAACACGCCACTGATCATCATGCTTTTGCACTCGATTTATAATCTGCTTAATGAGGCGGAGTGTGTCCGGACAGTCAATTCGTGCAGTTAATATGCGTCAACTAGAATCAGTACATATACCACAGTATCTCGCCATCCCAATCATCACTCATTACGTACGCAAAGCGGCAGAAGGTGCTGGGTTTGTTTTCGAGGTTGAAAATCTTCCCCGGTTTATGCACGCCACCCATAACATCTATCGCCACCACACGATAGCATGCCGAATCTCGCCCATATTTGGCTTTCGTATGGCATATATCGGGCTCTGACGGCTGCTGACCATACAGGAGCTGGCAAATCTAACATGTGTCATGGCATGGCCACCGGGAACACTGGGCCTCTTCTCTACTCGGGCCTGGGATCTGTGCTGAGAGTGAAAACGTAAGATTACTCAAGTATCAAAGCCGTTATCTGTGCATTATCCTTAGTGCAATTTGATCATGCGTAGTTGCTGGCGGGTATTGCGCTTCTCGCGCGCCGGCGTGACAGTCACGAATTGACTTCCGGAAACTCACCGCTAATTTGCTGCATGATATCTCACGCGGTAGCGAGTCCGTAATCCTGCATCCGTCGTACTCAAGTATGTAATTATAAACATGCGCATATGCTCTGTATCCCATTCACTAGTTATAATTACCAAATACGTATACGCGAGTCAAAGTGGTGCGACCCATTGGCGAGTGCTCCATCAACAGGCCAATACCTTCTCCACACCGAGCTTTATAGCTCTTACTAAGTCTTGTGAATACGCATTCGGCGCCCATCACCAGTGAAGGGGATAATTTTCTTCTCACGTGAATCGATGCTTCATATATGTTCCGTACCATGGGCGACCCTTGGTTCGCGAACTACGGTCGCCCAGCTCGCAAAATTACGAACCATCTCACCAGTTTGTTTGTTTGTAATCATTCTGTATTCGCCCGCTTGTGGGAGTGACATACATATTCTTTCTTTCCCCGCTACTCCAATCCAACAAAGGAAAAGTTCACGTTGTAGCCTTCCACCTACCCCTTCGTCCCCACCATCTCACTAGTAGGCGAGCGTTTGCAAACAATCCCCCATCCGCAACCACACTAGTTTCTTCTCCATACAAAAAGCTTCAGATCTCGTTCGCTGTCTTGGCAACGTCATATCTCTATTCTGTATGGCTGTTTAAATGAGCCCTGATCGTATTCATGTCATCTGATCGTATTCTGGTCATCTGATCGAAGTAATTTTGCAATTCTATTGCTCTAGAGTAGATGTTATCGAAGCGGGTTTATTGGGATCGGAAGTTTGTACGAACGAAGGGATAAGCTTTAGCTCACCCGCAAAGAATGCGTATGGATAGGGAGACTTCAACCATCTGAACTCGGACCTCCTAGTCTTGGTCACCAGGAAGAACTTCCCAGGTAGCAAGTGGGCTTTCGAGATGTAACCCGTTCCCAGGTCGCTATCCAGAACGCTCCAGGTTGTGAGTTGTCACGGGTTGCGTACCGTACGGAGCATATATCAACACTGACGAAAGCAGCTTTACATGCATGCTACTCTATGGGATCTTTGGGTGCAAGGTGGAGACGCCTGGAGAACCACCTTTGCCTGGCTGAGATTCAAGTGCAATTTTTTCCTGCTTGTAACTTTCTTTATATAGGAGAAATGGGCAGAGGGATAAAGACATTCAGCATTTGTCATAGCGGAAATGGGTGTTAAAAATTGAATCCTCTGTCAACTGGCCTCTACTGAAGAATTCATTACATGCTGATACCGATAATGGGGATAGTAGAAGATGCCGTCAAAATGTAATTGAAGATGAACCAGAAATACTTGCGATAAAAGCACTACTGAGAGTAGAGAGAGTATACGTAGCACGTATATTTGCACCCACCTCCCGGGATGTGTATTCCCTGCTATTCACTAGTATTTTCGTCCATTTTCGCGTTCCTCACTTTCTCTGTAGGTTCCCTGCAAGTTCTCTGTGGAGGTGCCTTAGGGGCGATGGCTGTACCTTTGGATAGGGGGAGTTGGTGAGTAACAAGAGTAGGCTTGAGGGCCTTCGACTAGACTCAAGAACAAAGCCGGGGTCTGAAAACTGATGTGGGAACTCAAGTATTGTACTAGGTACAATATGAGGGCACTCACGAGGCAAGAGGATCACGCTATGCGTGATTAGGATTCTTTCTTTCGTTCTTGTATAATACAAAATTGATTACCCGCGACGAGATCTTGGTTTCCTGCCTAGTTTATTTGCTCTACGACAAAAGGTGTGGAGGTGTTTGTGTCTATTACCTCTCTATGTTAATAAATCTGGAGGTCTAGTTACTGGTCTTAGCTGGAAGATATGGATGGTCATTTGGTGGTAGGTGCGAGTGGATCACAGGTCATCACATTGACTACAGGTGGCTGATCAGTGATCACTGCAAGTCTATCTTATTTCTCTTGTTACAATAATCATTTCTGTCTTCAGCAGCTTGCGCTCATCAACGATTCAAAATTATGGCTGGCGTAGAATGCAAGAAAAATTGGAAGACCCTGGGAAAATATGAGCTCGAGAGAAGCCATGCGGACATTTGTCTTCAATACAAAAACAGTCCTAAGTTCCCGGCACGCTGTATCTAGTCAAAGCACACTTGGTCTGCCTTGTTGCCTTCTCCATCAACCAGTCGACCCGGCCCGGACCACTGGAATCCGGCCGGGCACGAAAGCTTTACAGTCCAGCCAGCAGGCTGAACGTCAAAGGTTATAGCTCGGACCACCTCCAAGAAACAAAGACAATAGAAGAAGACGGCTAGGGTAGATAGGCCGAAAGGTAGACAACCCAGCGCGTTGTGTAGCACCGACTGTCCTCACTGTCACCCAACCCGATCAGGAAGGCTCGACTTCGTAGCAGTGCGGATGTTCTTCGAGGGGCTCAGTGCAGAGTGTCCGAGCATCTGGCTCTCACACCATCATGTATAGCTATATTATCTTCGTCTTATCTTCGGCTGTACATTTACTAAGGTCTGGAGACGTAGTTCGTTCTCGCGGGGCGGTTGGTTGGTTTTTCAAGGCGGGCATTTCGTGTTTCCAGGGAGAGGGTGTGATGGGTCTTGGAGGCACAGGTCACCTTAAATCGGTTCATGCCAGCTTGGGCGCTGCCTGCCTGTTCTCTCAAGCGCTGACAAGGTCTGGCAGGTTCTGTAGAGCGGTACTGAGTTGAGGTGCCCGTAATTTCGTCCGCTCGCAAGACACTAGATTGCAGTAGTCGATAGCGTGGCCGTGCTGCGCGGGGAGGGATCGTGCGGATGATAGAAGAATGGAATGGTGGGAAGTTGAGGATGTTAGTGAGAGGCTAGGGAGAATGTACTATGTAGTGCTGTGAACTGCGTGAGTGCAGAGCTTGACAGTCACACCTGTAATGTCAACCCTGATCTTTCGCTCTCCGTTCAACTGCGACTGAAACCTCTTAGGTGCGTACTTAGTAGCTAGTGCGTATGTCTCTTGTACTCGAGTAGTTCGGATGCAGTTGAAGAGGTATATCGAGGTCCTAGGAAATGATTGAGAAGCCTGCACTGATGGTTGCTATACGATCTCGGAGCTTGCGAATGCTTGCTGGATACAACAGCCCAAATGTGCGCAGGTATGCTGCAGTGTTGATTCCATCGACCTTCTGTCCCCCCCCCCTTCCACTTCCATCCCCTCCCTCCCTCCCCCCACTCCCCCTCCCCTTCCCTTTCCGGCTCACCGACAATAAGTGTTCGACTGCTGCCTAGAGATAAATTAAGAGATGTCACCTGTCACCGTTGCTCGTAATGTTAATTGTGGTTCGCTTCTTCCAGTAGCATGTGTTCCTACATGTGTCCCTACGTGCCCTCTGATCAACGGAATAATAATCTCAGCAGATCCTAAATTTCCGCATGGAAGTTTTCCAACAATGCAGCAGCACTAGCAAACAAGCGCAGAAAGTTGTTGGAGGTCATGAGTTGTCTAGGTTGTCTCGAGGCACAACGCGCAGCGCGCAGCAACTGGTGGTGGTACATTGTTTGTGCTTCTTCAGACCCTGCTGACCATCACGCTTCATTGATCCAAACTAATCAAGTCTAAAAGCACCGGATATCAGAATTTCCTTTCCCTACCTTCAACTCGATAAATTAAAACAAGTTTATTTTCCTAATGCATATCAGCCCAAGGCCCAGGAGCAACGCCATTCATTGGTAGTATGTTTAAAGCCAAACACGCCCCCCCCTCAATCAAATACGAAAAAAGAAAGCGAACACCTTCGTTGTTAGCTACGACGGAACTTCCTTATTCCAGTATTCCGGCCGGTCCAGCCCTATATTTATCGATTCACGGGTGCAGTGTGCAGCGGCAGTGACGAGCAGAAAAAAAGAAAATGAAGCTGTAGCACCAGACGTCTGCATGAACAGTGCTCGAAGATCTCGGTTTCAACCTTGGACCTCACCTAGCAATAGCACTGGACCTTGCTGTCGAACAGTACGTCTAGCCACGTCAGATACCCGGCCATCCAGGGTTGATTCTCACACCTGCAGATGGCATATTTCGCTGTACGACCCTGGGGGCACTGAGGCCTGGTTGGGAGGATGATATCAAAGGTTATATCATCGATTAGTCGCATGCGTGTTTGTGTTTGTCTGCTCGTTTGTTAAGTCGCCGATCCAGCTCGAATATAGCAAGCCGTAAGGTTTGTGGGGGTTTTTATCCGTGGGCCGTGGATGTATCTGCAGCCCATTCTCGTAGAAACAGCAGCCAAGGACTAACCTCAAGAGTCTCTACCACACGGAGTCCAAACAGTGTGCCGACAACATTCGTGCATGCCGTAGGCTCCGAAGACATTACTCCGTAGCTTACTCGAAAATAGTACCCCACAACTTAAACTGACGTCCTTCCCCCCGCCATCTACCCAACAAACAGGTGTCTCGAATGGGCATACACCATTCGAATAATGACGGCGGTGGCGACAGAAACACAAGGTGCAGCATGGACACGCCGTATAATTTCAAGCTGAAATATCAAGGGACGGCCGGTCAGTTGTCGTGAAATGTCATGGAGATCGGGGTCTTTCCAACTGGTAGCTGCTCCTGTTACAAACAGAATCCGCTGATTGACTATTTGGTGGTGGCGGCGGTGGAGCCTACACATCGTGCTTGCAGCAACAGATGCTGGTCATTACGCATCCCGATGTAAGTATCTAGAAAAAGCAAGGTTCCCTGTCCTCCAAGACCCTTCTGAGCGCCTTAAGTGTACTCTCTTGCCCGCTTTACGTGCAATAGACAACTGATTTGGGATGCCAAAGAGCCAAAGCCTTATAAGCGCTTCTAGAATTTTCCATCAGAGAGCGGTTGGTTAATAAGTTTCTTTCCATATGATGAGTACTATCTTATATTCCTCAGGCGCCAAAAAGCGCACCAAACCATGAAAATCTGTTGCGGCGCATGTTGGCGTACTCTTATAAATGGTAAGTGGTTTCGCCTACCACACCACCACCACCACCACCACTCTTTCAACCAGTTGTCTTTGCATGACCTCTCTCTCGTGTAAACAACTTCCAGGCTCCAGTCGATCCACACTCAGGTTCGTAGGTTTGCATTACGTGGAGTACATCGTGTCGAATGTGGGTGCTTCTCAGTGCAAACTTATGTATGTTTGTCATCTCGATGTCGGTTGTAGCTGCGAACTACTCCGCGTTTGTGATACCGCGATAGCCCACTCTGTCCAATCGCTATCTATCACAATCTGTTGCCCCCAACATCGGATGAACTGCCGGGGCATAGCAAACTGCGTGCAAATGCCTCAACATGCCTTTGCCTTCCATACTAAGGACCGTTTGAAGTTATATGTGTAAAGCCATACAAATTGTGCTACGCTTGCGCCGAGATCTAAATAATGTTACCATGCTAAGTCAGTAGGAGGAAAGCTCTCGTGTTTCAGATAAAGACTAGCCAGTGCAGAATAGCTACTTACAGTTCATGCGCGTGTGCGACTTTGCAATATCAACAGCTTCGAACCGCCGACGTACGACAGCGCCCTAGAGAAGTTGGGGTGCTTGCATTGATCTATTGACCAAAAAGTTTATTTCCTACAACTCTTCGACATGCCACTTGTAGCAATTCATATGACCTCCTTTCCCCAGAATGGTCCAACGGTAGACATCTAAAGGTATCAAACGGGTATACCCCTGGGTCAATTTTTTCCCTATTGTTTGAACTAAAATATCGTGTAGCTCGAGTTCAAAGTACTTCGTCCATCTTCCAAAGGAGTCCCCCAAAGGTGGATGGAATAACACATCTTCCGACATGGCAATATCGTTTGAAACCTAGCACCAACTTATGGATGGGACGCCGATCTTGACACAATCATCCGATAATGGTGTCAGCCCTAAGAAACTCCAAGATAGAAGCTCAGTTCCAGGTGTGGCCCAGAGATGCGCCAACGCGTAACCCATGATCACCGTCTGCTGTAGCTGCAAGCCAACGAGTCTCCATCCAACCATGCAGTCGATATTATCAGACAGTGTGTTTGTTTGAAGCACGTACTGCAGTGACACTCCCCACACCCTTTATTCCGATGATGTCAATTGGCTAGGAATGCTTGCCTAGCAGACGACTGGGCTTCTTCCAACACCGAAAGCTCAGAGTATATCGATGAGGCTCAAATATCATGAAGATAAAAATCGCCGAGTTGTCTGAAGTTGGAATGATCAAATCACTCCTGCAAGTTCAATTCAACTTGCTGCCGATTTGTTCCAACTTCAATCTCCATTACGAAGCAATTGATATCCTGTAGTAGAAAGCCATGAGTTACAACTTCGCTGGTAAGCCTATGACTGATGGCGAACTGGTGTATCCCTCTGAGCGTAATTAGCACTTCTCACGCAAGCAGAAATTCACTGACTTACAGGTGGGTTTCTAGTGGATCCCGACGATATGAGCATGTACGGAAACCCCTCGGACGGTAATGGATCCCAATCATCGCGCCCCCTATCCTCGCGCTCCTGGGTCCCACGCTCAAACAGATCAGGATCCACTCTTTCTGACTCTAGCGTGAGGACGCCATCGACCAGTACCCATCTTCGTCATAACCTAGGATATGGACTTTACGACGATGGCCATTCTACACCTCGTAACATACCGGGGTTGCAATGCTTGTTTTGGTTCAAGGGCTGTGAAGCGACCTTCAACAATGACATGAGAGGTGCGACGGAATGGTATCACCACGTCAAGCAAGTCCACCTCACAAACCATTGGGATGCCCAACCGGGACAGCTGGAATGCAGGTTTTGTGGTCAAAATTCGGTCGGTTGGGGTTCAATAATTTCCCACGCCTTTGAGCACATCCGGGCCGGGGAGCGTCGATCTGATAGTATCCTGCTGGCCTACCTGGAAGAGCACCATATTATCACGAATGAAGAAAGACTATATGCGCTGAATTCTCGCCGCGGGATGCCAACCTGGTCCAGGGGGTATTACGATGACAGATATTATAACGATATAGATATGGCGTACACACTCCGCCACACGGGTCCCCACACAAGTCCACACTCGGACCACGATCAATAGTTGAAAGGGTAAGAGAAAAACCCTGGTGCTAAAGGATTCTGTTCAAACATTAACTTTGTACTGACTGAACTTCGAGGCAAGGGATACACAGCAAATATATACGACTATGATTTCGGAAATACTGTGTTGACAATTGGACGAATTTGGTTTTGAATCGGGCCGGGTGGGGTTTGCAGAGAGGGTCAAGGGTATCGAGATCGGCTTAGTACCTCGGGTTTTATATATTTTTCCTTCTACGGTGTTGTCGGTGATGATGCGGGATGAATCATTGATCGAGGGCCTTTCTTTTGCGTTCTGTGTTTGCCTCATGCTTCTTGACCGAATGATGTGCTGTTTTATCCTGGCTCTTTCTTCTCGGCATTTATGCTTATTCATTCCTTCTTAGGGGTGTGTATCCGGATATTCAGGTGCATACCTCATACTAAGCAACATCTTTTGTTTTCATCATAGCTGTTATAGTGTGGTGTGTTGTGGGCTTTCATTGAGGGTGGATAGTGTCTTTAGGTTGATTGGGTGATGAAAGACATAGGTCATGTAAGAAGAATGTCAAATTCTCTTAAAGTGAGTTTCTGAGTGTGTGGCGAACATATGATGTTTTGTGTGTTGCGGGGGGAGCACTCGAACGTTATACCACGGTGGTTCGCACACACTTTGCTGCCTGTTTTTGAGCCTCAGGCCGAAAATGGTCATAAGGGGCATTGATGTGCGCTAGAAAGCCAGCTTTCTGACAGATTTATGTGCTCAATATGCAATTGCGCACAGCAGAAACGATGTGCAAGTTTTCGTTGTTTTATCCCCCAGCCTTGTGGTGTTATCCCTGGCGTTGCGCACAGTGCTCAATGCCACCACATGGACACTGCTGTGTGCACACCCTCACCTCCTTCTTAACTACCTACTCAATAGCCGAAACGCAAATTCTGAAGTTTTCATCCATACTGAATGTTATTGGACAGGCAGAAAATGTCGTTTTTTTCTCTTGGGGCGAAGCAGTTTACTAGTTGCCATCGCAGAGTAACTCGTGATGCTCTCTCTCTAGGCTGGCCAACTAACCAAGCGCACGCACTCAGTCCCCGCACTCACGGGCAAATCCGGAATATGGGGTCTGCTGGCAGGGTCACGAATGCACATAGCCTGTTGGAGATTATGGTAATTTGCATCGACTTCAATACACTGTGATTCGGCCAGATATATGTCCTTGCGCAAATGCCTGAAGTATGTTGATGCGAAGACTATTTTGGATTTGCTGAGACGGTTATATAACTGATGTTATATATTTATCTGATGAAACTGAGATTAGACTGTTTCAAGTCTAGACCATGGCCAATGTCTGTAGACCATTCGGGAACTGAAGCGTTTGCCATTCTCTGCGGTGGAATATGGCCTCTGATATGGAAGTGTGGTAGAGATATCTTGCATTCGATACAAGATGTAAGGGAGGGAGAGAGGGGCGGGGGAAGATCCATATCTATTGCAGAGCCCGGCGCCCCGTGCGGCAAGACCCCCAAACGGGTGCGGCCCTAACATATGCATCATTCGGTCACGGAGGTGTCCGACAAGTTATGACCTAGCATTTGCGCTTCTACTCCGGTGTGGTGGAGAAAACGTCTAACCATCCACTTTGCTCTTACCTATCTGCTCTCCAAATCTGTTGTTGTCATTGACTGTGAAGCTAAAACATTTCGGGCGTGAACTGAGCGATAGCGAAGCCCGCGATATCAAAGACATGCCTTATCTGATGGACAACGTTTGAAGTGGGGGTCACCGTCTAGCACAGGATTTCCGTCTGCTGAGAACATGATTGATCACTCGAGCTGACGTCCAAAAAACGTTGATGGCTTCACGAGGCCTTCAAAATCCCGTGATAACTAATGTTTCAAATTTGTCTGCATCGGTGCTTAAAAGAGAACATATTGCCGCCGCGCGTCTTCTGTGTCTAATAACGATCTACGGAGCCTCAAACAACTCGCCGATTGGACAATGCATGCGAGGAATCTGGAGATTACCGCCGTGTCTGCGGTTAGCTTGAAGCGGTATATTTAAAAGCAATTGTATAGTTAGTGTAAGAAAAAAGAACTGCGCACGTTGTTGACATCAGTGATGGTGTGTCCCTATGACTGAATTTTTAGTTCCACTGCGAGAAGTATATTAGGGTGCCTATAGCCAGGCTACTTCTTTCACCATACTACATTCTACCCGCATTGCAGACGACTTAAGGCTGCCAATAATGCGTGTCAATTAGATTTCAAACACGTCGACATCGTATATTGGCGGTGAGTGAGTAAGCATCAGTGTGTACCCAATGTTGCAACTTCTCAGGTAGCTGAATCCATTACTGGCCGCAACTACGGTACATGTGAGAAAAGCCACCGACATTTCAGCAGGGCTGCTGGCTTGCGCTCCAGATCACACGTGTTTATTACGAATATTGGTGGTGTAGCGAATCGAGGGTAAGATATGACTCAACTTAGGTGAGGCTCCATATAACTCTAGTTGCGTAAAACTACCGTACCAAGCATTTTGCAATCGTTAAAGTTTACTCTTTCTTGTTTGTCCGTGGCAAAACCACTGTAATACTTCCCGCAAAATCTGGGCTTCAAAGCTTCATGAAAGGCAATTCCAGATTTTAGGATCTCCTTTAACATTAGCAGACATATATCGCAGCCCTAAATACCAATTAGAAACCCTGCGCTGCAGTGCAGCCTCAAATGCATGCCGTCTCTAGAGTGCATTCTGCATATTCGGCTACTGAAGGCTCTTGGTTCTCGGGGGACGCTTCTTCACCTGTACTACTCCATCGATGTGCATGATGTGCTCAGTACATTCGGCAATATGGCCTCCATACCAGCTAACCGATCGAAATACCTACTCAAGTGTCGGACAGACCTGCGGTGTCTGAGGGATAGTCAAGGTATTTGAGGGGGAGATTTGCTCTGTGAGGCTTTCGATGTGGTTGGCGCTGGTGCACCCCCACCACTGGCTGTGACCAGGGACAGTCGAAGTCCGACTGTCCTGCGGCCGAGATTCCCATCCGGTCCCGAGTGGTTGTCGGAACCGCATTTACCGGCCTGATCTGACAGCGTTCGGTGTACACAGCAGGAATTATCAAGCATCCCTATCTTCTGACCTACGCAAGTTGCATGGGAAAACAGAATTACGGTCGACAGTGTGGTGAGGAATTGGTGGCCGGGTGTACGGTAGCCGAGAGATCGCCAAACAATTGCAAGTCACAAAGTCACGGACTGTCAATGGCCTTACCACAGTGATATTTAAAAGTTACAGTGGCTTAAGAGACCATGGGAAGTGTTCTGATTGCCAGCCCTTGGAACCGCATGCACACATCCTTCGGCATTCTACCACCTACCATCCATCATCACCACCCACCACCACCACCCACTTTCCCCTCACCTTCTCCTCTTCCTCCTTTTCCTCCCCCTACTCCGCAGTATTATAGCTGCAAAACCCTCCCAATGTCCCGAGACTGCGAGACGAGACAGAAAACGAGACAAACTATCTTCAATCTCACTAGTCTCGTCTCAAATCGACTCGTGGGCAACAATATGCCGGTCCCCCCACAGGTTCTAAGGTGGTCGTCAAGACCCCACGTTCTAGACCTCCTCCGCCTGCAAGATTCTTGCAGGCGGGCATCTCCTGCCAAAGTAAAGTGGTGGGCACTGAGCATCGTCGGCTTCCTTAAGCTATAGAGATCGGATAGTCCAGTACCCCCACCAGTCTCGTCCCAAGTCGACTTATGTTTAACACTAGGCTGGTCCCCCCCATAGGCCTTCAATACTCTCATGTTCTCGATTTCCTCCGCCCTCTCCAGTGGGACGGGGCATCGTCGGCTTCCTTAATCCATACAATAAGACTGTCTCTTTGATGCTCACTAGAAAGATTCTCGGAATTGTGAGTTCCACGTTCATGCATAGGGTTGTTATTAACTAACATGCGTTAAAGGTCGCGAACACCCTCCTCGACCAATGGCGGCAATAGAGCGGTGGGTACGGGCATCATCGGCTTCCTTAAGTGCTAGGACGAGACTTGTCTCCTTACCGCCCACGACGAAGATCTCGGAATTGTAATTTCCAAGTTCTTGCCAATTAACATGTGCTGAAGCTTGCTAGCGGTGCGTTCGGAGCCTTTAATCTTGGACACCACCTGCTCGCTCTTAAGGAAGATCCAGCATCGTTCCCATATGATGAAACTAAGGAGTTGATGCTCAGGTGTTGGCGAAGGCTGGGGAGCTGACTGGCTGTGAAGGGAGATGAAGGAAGTGAGTAGGGAGGAGGCGAAGGGGGGGGAGGGGGAGGGGGGGGAGAAGGACGAGGCGGAGAAGAAAGAGAATGATGTGAAAGAGGGGGGGTGCTTGAGCAATTCATTATTATCTTCTGCTTTCCTTCATAGTTCGTGACAACCCTCTCCATGCCTTATCCTTTTTCACTAGACCGTTGTGTGACCCAAATTCATCCCTAGGAGCCGATATGATTAGAGCTTTCCTGCCACCCTAAAATTGCAACTTTCTCGTCGCGCGTCTTGGATCTTGACTGGCAGTAGTTTTGCAGGGTACAGCTGGACTTAAATCTTTGTGAGCCCCTTGCAGTCAATGACAATACCTACAGTAACTGTGGTAGGCTGATAGAGTATCAAAAAACAGAGCCTCATCCATTCACTGATGTAATCTGCACCATTACTGCACTCTACTGCTACCCAAGATCCAAGACACATAGCGAGAAATTACAATTTTGGGGTGGCAGGAACGCTCTACTCTATTGTGCACAACCATCTAACTAGCCTCATGCACTTGGAGACAAGGCTTAACATCGTACATTTGAAATCGAACTTGAAGCAGGTCATTCAAAACTCCGCGAAGAAAGCTTTACATAGGCCTCAACGGAATATCTAAGGACTGCGACAACGATATGCCTGCTTTTCACTACCGTGCGCTCGCGATAGATCGTCAAAAAAATCCAATATCGCAGCGCTTGCTGACTACCGGCAACTGACGTGAGCTTAACCCACCCACCAATAACGCACGGCAAATTAATTCAATCAACGAAGGTTTAGTCGTACATACAGGAGTTTGTTTATCAATGATGTGGTTTCGGATGCATCGGAGGGTGACGAATTTGGTAGTACATGTATTGCTTGAAGTTAAGTCAGGAAGAATTCTCGCCCACACAGGCCTCCAGTTCGACGAGGAAATAGTTGGCCAATCAGTGAGATTTTCGAACGATTCGCCCGAGGCACACACGATGTCAAATCTCTTCCGATACTGGCCAGCTTTGTTCGTAGGGCGTCCGAGCTATATATGTTTAGTCATATCCAGTCATACCCCAGGTTGTGACGCGCCGTTGTGATCATGAGGGAGAAGCGAAGCCTAGTCTAGCTGAAAAATATTCTTCTGTTTGGGATTAGACTGTTATTGGACCTACACTCCACGCCTCAACTGTGGCAGGACCAAAGAATCTCCTGAGACATCTGGTGAGCTTACCCAGGTGTTTTTCACGCGAGATGTGCGTGGATGCCGTGCGGTCCAGTTGCGCTGCTGTTGAGTTCATGCAAGTATCCGTGTGGGCCAAGGACCTACGCGCGTAATAAATGTTGTGCGATCAACGGGCTGCAGGATCTGCCCTGGTGCAGCTCTTGTAAAGATGAATCGGAAAGTGAGACATACAGAGCCACAGGCTGCAGCCAGCCTACTCGCAGATCTTCTAAATCCCCTGTTTTCTGGTCTATTCTTATGGAGCTGTACCCTGCATTCGGCATTCCGCTGTTGTCGCACAATGTATACGTCTAGTGTATTTGTAGCCGTACTATAAGTAAGAATGATACCTTAGCCTGCCCCAGAATATCCCCATGATTTCTCCTTTTCGTTCGATGGGCCATCATGTCATCACGGAATATCCAGTCTTACATCGATCTTTGGGAGGGAATAGGACCAGGCTACTACGGTGATTTGCCTCCCCCAGTTCCTCCGAAAGTCCCACTATCGAAAGATATTGCACCACCTCCGCTTGGAATCACCGAGAACTCATTACGCCTCCGAAAAAGAGATGCAAACGAGAAGGCGGAAGGAAAGTTATACAACGTGAAGGATGAGAGGATTATGGTGATGAAAGTAGCAGAGGACCAGTCGGCAACCTCACCGGTGCTTCGTCAAATCAGCACATCATTTGATAACTGGACTTCTCATCAGCATATTGAAGCATCGAAAATTTCACTAGACACTACCGTGGCCACTGATAGCCTGCCTGACAGCCCGCCCGATAGTCCAGATTATGCTGCAACTTTCAGATCTATAGCGATGGGAAATCCTTTCGATACGCCTTCGCTCAAACGGGCAGCCAGTTTTACGTCGCGGACAGAATCACCATCAGATTCGTTACCATTCACTCCGGATGAGCTATGGAACTTCCACCGACCACCGCCTTCACCACCTCCCAATCGACGTATCACTACAAGGCGTTCTAGGCGCGCTAGTGTGGCCCAGCAACCCGGCCGAGAGCTGCATGAGCAGGGAAACTTCCCGGATGTTCACGACTGGAGCTGTCCAACAACTGACGTCGTATTCCGGAGCAAACCGGCATCGGTGCATATTTCGGATGAGAGTCCACCAATGGCAAATAGAATAACTCTTCCTTCGGACATAGCATACGAACAACTGGAGCCGTATCGAGCACCGACACCACCCCAGTCATATGCATCAGATATCTCCGTGCCCGATTCGCCTACTCCAACAATAGATTCCAATTCTTCAAAATCATTTGCCTCTCATGGGTCCAAGACTTCCAGCATATTGAGCATAGATGGCAACCCAATCAGTAGCAAGGCAGCAAAAATGCTAGGTATTGATCCGTCGGCTACAAGGATCCAAAGCTGGTCTCCAAATCAATCGTCCCAAGCCATCGCAGATATTCCTGACCGTTATAACTTTCATCGGTCACGATCCTCATCATCACCTCACACTCGCTCCATTTCTTTACCGACGCAGGTCGCTACCTCGCAAAACCGTAAGCCCTCATCGACGACAATTCTATATGATGCAACCCTCGATGCAACCAGAATGTGGAAATCGCTCAAGAAGGCTAAAAAACCTGACACTAATCTCCTGTCCGAGACACTGGTGGGGGTTTCACATCAACCATCGAAATTGGTCCTTCTCAAACAGAAGTATAGAGAGATATATGGTGATGATTTGGTGTCGGACATCAAAGCGGGGACTTCCGGTCTTTACCGCACTACATTAATGAGGCTGCTGGCCGGCCCGCGCGAAGCTGAAGCACAGGCGCTAAATAAAAATGATTCCACCTACTTCCTGGACGAGAAACTCATGGCGGAGGCTCTGTTCGGCAAGAATCCAGATGATATTAAACACATCAAACTTCATTTTGAACAACTCCATGGACTTTCTTTGAAGACCGTATTAAAAAACCTCTACCTCTTCAGTCCAGTGTCGGCAGGGCTTGTTTTCTCTTCGACCAGCTCATCGGGTTCCTTTGGACGAGCGTGTCTTCGGATCTTGAAGGAGGACAGAGATGTGGAGAGCGTAGAGACGCTGGCCATGATGGACAAAAATATGCTGATGGGAAGGGAGCGGAGAATGGCGAAAGATGTGGAGGGACTCTACCAAACCCACGACGGCGGGAAATACCTCAACCTGAAATTGTTGCTAGAACTAGTGCTGCAGAGAAGCGATATGTATCTCGCTGAGCTATCCAGGAGGTTTTATGAAAGGTATGGGAAGGAGTTGGCGGAGCTCGTTGCGGCAAAAGATAGATCAACAATGGTACCAGGCTCATATTATCCCTTCAGCTTAGTATGTTCCCATAACTCGTCGTCCTCCGGGTTGCTTTCCAGCTGACCAAATGTAGGGCTATGCCGTTGCTTTTGCCTTGACTGGGGCAGTCAACAAACCTCAAAGAGACGCGAAGCTCCTCGAAGACTGTATGAAGGGCATTGGAACAAGGGACGCCCGGCTGATAGCTCGAATCATCCGCATACACTTTGATGCAGACCCACGGCATATTGACTTTGTGCGGGAGATCTATCAGCAAAGATACGGAAGGAAACTCGCCGATAGGGTGAAAGACAACACGAAAGGCCCATATCGAGATTTGCTGTTGAAGATTTTGGAGGGAAGGGGTGCAGTAACCGCCGAGTCATTCGGTTGACATCCTTTTTGTTCAGACTAAAGATGGTTTTTATGGGCGTTTGGTACTGGAGGCTTGTTCATAGAGTCATTGTCTCTGCGGTGGTTAGTTCATTCTTGTATATGGATATTGGAGGTGTTAGGTGGGATTCTGTATATCGTCAGGTCGAGCTTTACCTCGACGCAAAAAATAACGAAACGTCAAAAGACGTATGTTGGCATATCTCCTGCATATGGCAAGCAAAAGTGGATAAAACTTTAAATTTCGAGTGCTTTCATATTCTCAAGTGTTTTCAAGTTCAGTTTATACTCACTCACCAAGCTAAACCTGCGTACGCCTGTGTGTGCGGCCATATGGTAGCAGATGTCTGCGCATGCAGTTTTATCTATCCTCATGTGCTTTCAGTTTCATGTGCTTTCAATTTTCAAAGTATTTCTTGTGCTACATTGCCAAAAATACCCCTATCCATGCCAACCCAATTAGTGCTCATGCTGCCGCACTCAAGAACATCATCCTGGCAATGTAGTACAAAAAACATTTCGAAATTGAAACATCAAAGCTGCGTACGCCGACACGTGCTTATATATATACCATCATATCTTCACATACCAATGCAGGCAGATTTAACTTGGGATAGGCTAAATTCAAAAACACATGAAAACTTAACGAGTCAAGAGTTCTGCAGCGGGTAAACTTTACAATAAATGTGCCCCGCCTGCCTCCATTCAGATAAGATGATAAGTACACCTATTTTATACCCATACAGATAAGCTGAAGCCATCCGTCAGCCATCTACAGCCCCTTTGTGAGGTTGGAGCTGGTGATTTATTTCAGTGTAATGCTAAGAGATGTCTGTAAGAGCCGGGCCTACAGCTTGGCGTGGGTGAATGAATTTGTCAGATTAGCAAATTCTTTCCAAATCGGGCATGACTCAGGGACGGCTTCCTGCAGGTGGCTTCCGAGTCCGAGCCCGACATGCATGCATGACGACGCGGAGATATTCTCCACCGGAAAAACATACGACCACTCCGCCTTACAGCCCATAGCAATTACTAAACTTCCGGTCAGAACCACCCCATAATTCGAGTTCCGGAACTACATCGTGATGCGTTTTAAAATGCTACTCCGCGGAGAAGAGCTTTCCTATGGGGACTTATGGGGAACTTAGAAGAGTTTTGGAGATGGGACGAAATGGGTATAAAGACATGAAGGCAGACGGCTCGGGGGCTGGAACTATTTAGGTACACAACACCGAATTCAGAAGCACAGCAATATCGTCGCTATCACTGCTATCTTGCTATCTATAAGCAACTACCACTCCTCACCACCATTAATATTACCGTCAATACCAATAGCACCGCCATTACCATCATGAGTAAAACCACCGTCCACCGTGTCTCTCCCAGCTCCCTTTCCGACCTCCCCACGCGGGTCCAATACCTAAAGCAATTCATCGGTTTCACATCGGCGGACGCAGCGGCACTCCAAGCAGCGGCCCCCGTCGTCGGACCGCTGGTACCCCACATCGTCGATACCGTCTACGATAAGCTCCTGTCCTTCGATATCACCGCAAAATCCTTCGTGCCGAAACAAAGCGGATACACTGGAGTAACACCAAACTCCGTCTCGGAGCTGTCTCAGGAGCATCCCCAGATCAAGTTCCGCAAGAACTTCCTCTCGGGATACCTGGTGAAGCTGGTAACACTTGATTTCGACAAGATGCAGAGCTGGGAATATCTAGATAAGGTTGGGCTTATGCATACGGGACAGGCCGGGTTTGCACATCGGTATGTACTGGGTGAAATCTCAGTAGAAGAGTAGTACTAATAGTATTTTCATAGAGCAAAGAAACCGGCGTTGAGAGTCGAGTACATCCACTGTGCCATCCTTCTTGGATACGTTGAGGACATCCTCGTTGATGCAGTCATTACACATCCCGACTTGGAATTAAGCACCAAGAACGCGGTAGCAAGAGCTGCAAACAAAGTTTGTTTCCTCTCTTCTCTCTCGAACCAGACTAACAAGAACTGCAGCTCATCTGGATCCAAAACGACCTCTTCTCACGCCACTATATTGCAAATGCCGAGACTGAAGCGGCAACAAAGCTTACCATCGACAGGTGCGTGGCGGTCACGTTAGCTTTAGGACTTGTTGCTTTGGGCGTGGTGTTGGCACGGTTTTGGTCTCTGCTTTTATAAGCGTTGATTTTTTTTACTCTTGAGAAATATCTTCTGTTGGATGAAGCTCGTGGTTTAAATCCTATTTGTCTGCATTGGCGTGGCGTGTCTTCTGTCTTACTTTTAATGTTTACTGCCTAGAGCGAAGTGGGAACTATATACCCTTGACATCATATATCACTCGCATATTGCGGTCTTGCACCTGTTACAAATGTACATGGGCTAGAGACATGTTATAGATCTGATACACGGTTACTGCAGCAGGGGCTAATGCTTGTATATATCTTAAGTCTTTCTCCTTCTCTCTTCTCTGTACCTTAAGTCTATCTATGCACACGGTTCTCCTCTTCCATATCGTAACAGCACCTTGAGTTAGCAGCTTGTAGGTGACGACAACACCCATGTGATTTGATACTGCCCTTTGGATATGTAGCTAAACAGTACTGCCTAACTTCACATCTCCCTCAAGTGGAATCACCAACTCCTGCACAGCTCTCTCCAGTTCCGTCACCTCCACCCTTCTCCATTTGCCATCTCGAACCTTCTCCAGCGCCGACAAAAATTTCTCCGGAAAATAATCTGCAAACTTTGGCAGAGGTTCCAATACAAAATTTCCAACCCCGCATTGTTTCTCTTTCACAGCCTGTACCTTATTGTCACGCAAAATTGAGGGCAACGGTGGGGTCTTTGTCGGAAATTTTTGCGCAACGGGGAGCTGCCGCTGTTGTTGTTGTTGCTGCCGCTGCTGTCGTTGTTGTTGCTGCCGCTGCTGTCGTTGTTGCTGCTGCCATTGTTGCTGTTGCTGTTCCCGCAATCTTGGAGGAATTGCACTAGTGGCGTTGGCCAATATCTCTGCTGCTGCTTGTGAACGCCGCCATGATCGTGGTGATAGTCTCAATGGGCGTTCTGGTTGCTTATCCTTCCGTCGAGGAGTGGTGGGGGTGCATAGGGGAATAGCGGGACGGAGAGGAGGCGGGGGCTTGGAAGAAGTCTGAAAACGATAGGGGTGGCGTTGATGGAGGTTGCCCCGATGCCGCCAAAGGAAGCGCTGGAATTCTGACAAGTGTCCTGAGTGTACGGCTTGTTCTTGTGCCGCGGCGAGACGCCGGGCGGAGCGGGGTGTTAGTTCCTGTCGTGGTTTTGACGCAGGCTGTAGGAGATGTGACCGCGGCGCGAGGCACGACGGCAATGAGCCTTCGGCTTGTTTGAATTGCCAAGAAGATGTATTGTTTGCTGTAACCTCATCTGGCGATATCGGTTTTGGCGGGAGGAAATATGGTAATAAAAGTGATGGCGGTGCGGGAGATACATCAACCGTACCTAGTTCATGATGACGGGAAACCCGAGAAAAACCTGCCGTGCTGCCACTAACAAGGCGTTGAGTCTTTGTAATACTACCACCTATCTCCCTCTCCCCCGACGACCGCAAGTCGCCGTTCTTTGATGCCACGATTCTCCCATCACCAAAAAGCGTATACCTCTCCTCCAACTCGAATCCCATGTTCCTGCTGACTTTGCTAGTCGCGGTTTTACTGCCACCGACTTGGGCACATAAATTGCCGTTGAAACCTAAATTTTGAGGGGTTTGATGGACAGATGATAGATCATAGTCCATCGATATAATTGGAAGGGAGCACTGAGTAGCGGTCGAAATATACGACGGCCGGACCCCTCCACTGGAACAATTCAAGAACTCCGCAAAGTCGGAAGCATCAGAATTCAAAATTTCATCGTTCCTGACCAAATCGGGCACCACCGCTACCTGCTGCATCTGCATAATGCCAGTATCTAATTCCGCCAGCCAGGAGTCAAAGTCATTGGTATCCATTCCATCGCCATCGTTATAAAAGTTTGAGAGAGTATCTGCGTTGAAGTTGGACATTGCGCGCGAACTGTGTAGTTATATGATGGAATACTAAGGTGCTTAGTGGCATAATTAAAGGCAGATGTTATTTTTGTCTCATTTCGAGTTGACGTGAGAGGGCTCTAGCAATAGTGTTCAACTTGCAGGAACCGGTTGATCATCACGATGCCGAATGCAAGCCGACTTGGAAGAGTCGAGTGCTCTCCCATACTAGCAGGTGGCAGACAGTATCAGTACCGAACTTCCAGTTCCTCAATCGAAGTCACACTTACAACCCATATCCTTCATCATCCCGCCCCATCTACTTACTCATCCTCCTCCGCTGCCTCCTCCTCTCCATACCTCTCCTCCTCCGTCTCTTTCTCCTTAGCAACGCCCAACGCCTTCTCCTCCTCCATTCTCTCTGTTAGATACGCATTAACCTCGTCCTGCAGCTTTGCCACTGCATCGCGAACAGCATTCACATGCGCTGTTTGTTCTGCCTGTGTAGATGCTTCTGTCGCACCCGGTGTCTCGGTAGGTATCGTAAATGTTTTCGAGTCCGATGGAGCCGGGAGCGGAGAGGTGTAAACCGCTTTTACTAATATGGTGGCGGAAGTGGACATTATTGGTTTGGGTTGAGATCTGAAAAGGTCGCTGATGTGGGATAAACGGTGAGTGGGGCAGGTGGGGTTCACAGCCGGAGCTAGAAAAGAGTTGGCTGGGCGCATCATTCCGAGCAGCGTTCAAGTTGATATCTTCCGCCTCCACCTCCTCATCGTCCTCATCCTCATCCTCAGCATCCTCAACATTGGCCGTATATACTCCATAAATATCTCGCTTCCACAATACAAGAGGAAAAATAGAAAGCCCACACCAACTTGCTAGACAATGAGAAGTCGCCGTAAAACATCATGCCGCGAAAGAAACAAACTCCATGCTCCATTGATTCGGTGCATAAACCAACCCGATAAGCAAAAGCAGAAAGCATCAAATGCTACAGCACTTTCCACATCAACTAGTATATTACAATGACCATTTTGCCGTTCAGAACACCGCTTTCCTCGCACAACCGTAATGCACAACCTGCCCACTATTGGTTTTCTCATGTTAGCATGTATTCATCCCACAAACGGGATTGATCAGTGAACGTACGTAGGAAGCCTCCAGATAACGCTCAGTCCCAGTCTCTTGTGACAAACAGGACATACGTTCTCCTCACTCACTACCACAGGACTATTCCTAGCATCCAACAACCTTTCTTGCACATCCACTATGTGACTCTTTCTAAGCGCAGCAATAATCCTATTCTCCGTAACCGTTGCATTTGCCGCTCGGATCCGGCTCTCGAAATAAGACTCTAAATCCTTCACCTTGACATTCCCAGGAATGAGTTTCAGGGCGTCACTAGCCTCCAGTCGGGCGCCATGTCGGGAAAGGATTGTAAGTGCAGGGCCAAGCTGCTGGTCATGAGGTGACGGGGGTCGTAGGTAGAGTGATAAGAGTATGTGATACACTGTTTCCGTAGTCACCGAGTCCATAGCTGTAGCTGTTGGAGACGGTCTTGAGCGGTGTACTCTCATGCAATATTCCTCAGCCTTCGCGTGGTCGTTGAGCTTAAAGACGTAGATTTCCAATGCCGCTTTGTGACGGCCCATCTTAGACAGAACCACTGCCCTACACTCGTAGTATTCCGGAACGTCACGAGGTAGCGAACCCAGAACCTTCTCGGCGCGGTATTGATCCGAGGTTTCGAGGAATTTGAGAAATCGTGCGTGCCAAGTATCCTTCACTGCCTGGGTATGGTCTTGGGAGAGCACAGCTAAATAGAGTCCAGCAAGACGGGTATGGAATTCCGGTGTCATATCTTTGAGTTCGGTTATAATATGCTCGAGGTACTGAATGGCGAGACCCTGATCTTGCTGTTCGAGGTAGTCAAGCACTTTCGGGCGAGGCAACGACTCGGAGTTTCCGGTATCACCAACAAAAATTTCCATTCCCAGCTTCGGCTCGACTTTTAGTGGCCATGTCGCAAACTCAAAAATGAGGTCAATATGCTCAGCCTTGAGTCTTTCAAGGTAGGTTATAGTTCTTTGCGGGCCATGAAGGTTGGGTGCTTTGCTATCATCTTCAGCTTGCCCGAAGAATCTCAAGAGCTCCAACGCATCGCGATGTAGCTTCTTGCGTTCCAGAAAATCGACCAGATCATCGAACTTCCCTTGTTCTCGAAGCTTTTCGCTCACAACATCTGGGTCGCACTGGTTCTGGATTCGCACTAACGGACCCACAAGTGCAGGACGGATTAACATATAAGCCCGGAATAGTGTTGTATCAACCAACTTGCATGTCTCCATAAGCTTTTCAATTCGTTCTTTCACCGGGTCCTCAACTTCCGGGGACGAAACGCCATCCAAGGTAAGAAAACTGGCTTCCAGCGGATCTTTCCGCGATGCTTCATGTGCAGACCCACTGGCCAAAATTAATAACGGATCCACCGGATTTCCTTCCGAATCAAAGTATTTTGTCAACTTTCTTCGCACGTCATTTAGGTAGGATCTTGCCAACTCTTGGGTGGCTTTCTTTAATTCCTCGCCCTCAAGCGGTCGTGGTGTATCATCGACCGGCTGATTATCTTTATTAGCCAAGAGACTCGCAGAATCGTTCTCATCTACTCTTCTAGTGCCAAAGGAAAAGATGGAAGCGGTCTCGCCGTACTTCCTGCTAAAGGCAATGTTTCGCATCGATCCATACGTTTCCGTCGTCGGACTTCTCTTGAGCTCCGGTGTGGTAGAGCGCGACTTCGCCTTCTCCGGTGTGGCATCTCCTGATGAATCGGTTTTTATATCCATTGCCTTTGGGTCCGATGGCTCTCCGTTTCCCGTACTTTCGCCATTTGCTTTAGACGTTTCATCCACTTCTACACCGCCGATAACCCCTGTCCCGTCCTCACTCGCGATTCCTTCGTCTTTGGCGATGGCTTTCGCGTCGCCCTCAGGTTGGTCATCCTCTTCCACTTCAGGCCAGATGGAAATATCGCCTGCAATGACCCTGGGAAACAACTTGACAACTCTCTCGGGTGGGGCTGAAACTGTTGCAAATAATGCCATGCTCTGTTCATACTTTCGGCGCTCAAACAATTTCTGAGCCTTGAGCATTTGCACCTCCCTCAGCTTCTCTTCCTTACTTTCTTTTAGCAATACACTCTCCAGGGTTTCAATAAGCCGTATAGCCTCATCCAGTTGCTCGGCTTCCACCAGGTTGTTTATCTGAGTTTCATAGTCTGTTGCTCCCATCCTCCAAACCTGCGTTGGCGATGCCACATAAAACAGTTTCCCTGCGTGGACAAGAGCCACGTTCGGTGGGGGGACATGAAGCGTAGTAACCGTTGGAAGAGATATACTCTGGAGAAGTGTTCGCGTCGAGGGATTGCGGACTTCAATCTGATGCTTTGCAGTGTTGAGTGATATCAAGTAAGGATACGAATAAGCAATTGAATCTGGCGGTGTAGACCATGGTACAGGTGGTCTATCAAGCGGTTTTCCCTCTGTGTCGATAAAAAGCGTTGATGCTGTGGATGAACTTAGGTTTAGCTATGGACTTGCATTTCGCAACGATTGATCCCTTACAGTCTCTCACCAACAAGAGCTCATCGCCACCCAACCGCGTACTAAGCGATTTCGAGCCCCACCCTCCCATTCCTACATAGCTTCCCCATCCTGCTTTCTCGTCGCGTGTTTTCGAAGCCCCATTTGGATACTCCGATGGTACCACTTCCTCTACACTTGCAGTGTCCACATCCACAATTACGAAGCCACTCGCCAAACCCACCACAATTTTGTGACCACTAGCCCATGTCAGACTCTTCACTTGTCCGCTCAATGTAACCTCCTTTCCCTCCTGGAATCCGCCGTCCGCCCACGAATACATCAACACCTTCCTTTTGACACCGATAGCAAGCCTCGAAACTATCGACGGAATTTGAGTCTCGGGATCCCGCTCGACATTACTTGTTACTGCCAGGGTCGTGGCACCCCGGGCCTTGCTGAGTGTTTCGGTTAAGGTGAACTCATTCAGATCGTGAATGTGGACATTGCTATCCGCAAGGGAGACAAGGATTCCGGCTTCCTTAATGCATGCTAAAAGTTCTATTTTCCGACGAGAGAAAGTATCTATGGTGCGGATTAAGTCGAGGGAGACATCGGGAGTGTCGGGAGAATGGACGCGATATATTCGTAGAGCACCGGTAGAGAGACCTAGGATTAGCTTATCACCTTTGGAGTGTCCCGAATCAGCTCCGCACTCAGAAATCCGGGCCGAAACAGTAGCGCGTCAAGGTAATTGACAATACCATAAGCTAGCAATGAATCGATCTTGAAACGATCCTTCGCAGTGAGCTCGAAGATGGAGCGGGCATTGAAGGCGTTGAGCATAGCTGGTAAGCTAGCTTTCGAGGAGGCGCCGACTTGAGGTGGCGATAACGATGGATGAATGGGGTGGGTAGCGAGTATCAAGTGATCAGCCGAGACGATTTGGAGAGCATGAGAGGCTGTAGAAGAGCTTGACGGTCGTAGATTGCTTGGATATTTTCCTTTTTTTTTGGAGTTGATGTTGAAGTCGTGACAACACACAACACCACGCCTACGCACGCCAAGCTTGCTAGGTAGGTATTCATCAATCACACAGCATCACTCAGTATATACTTTTGTTTTTTGTTTTATTCATACTGTATTCACTCTAATTAGAGTATGACAGAGCCTAAAACCCCCCCTCCGCCTCCGGGCGAGCCGGCAAGATGGCGGAGCTCCCACCTGCTACCCATTAACTCAGTATATACTTTCACGACAGTACAGCACATGAATCACGATTCACGATTTCCAATGGTTTCTAAACTCTGTAAAAATAACTAAGGCGTTCATCCTCCAAGCACGAAAAGACTTTACATAGGAGTCTCTCCGGCATACAAAACTCAACTGAAGATACATGATCATAATATAAGCAAACAAATCCAATAACAAACGGTGAACCAAAAGATGTCGTTAAGAAAATGCCTTGAGCAGTTATAGTCAATCCATTTAGAATTGACTGTCATCACACTCATGACTGTAATAGCACCTCTCATTAATGCACTCCCTACCCCAATTACATTGCTTTGTAGCAGCAAGCCTCCTCATCGCCTGAATGTCGCTCGGCGACAAGTCATAATCATGGCCAAACTTGCACTCTAGATCGGTATACAAGCAATCACCCTTCAAATAGTGATTGTTGCACGGCTTCGGGTACAATTGCTTAACCTTCCTAATAGCTTCTTTAAGGCTCGCCTCAGTAATTACTGCGGTGGCCTTCGCAGGTTTCGGTGAACCGTGCCCGATTGAGGACGGGGGAGAATAGGTAGGTACCGTGACAACGGCTGCGGCGTAGCTTCCAGGAGGAGGAGGATTGTTTGGTTGACTGACTGTCCTTGCTTGGGATGTAATAGGAGATGGCAATCCCGGAGGAGGGCCAAGAGCTGATGCTTTCAGCTGCAATGGACGGAACGCATCAAACTTCTCAGAACTAAAGACGTCGGTGAACTCGACTCTTTTGAAGGGCAGATCCTCGAGCTCGCGGCCAAATGGTGGCCCTTCAAGCAGTTGGATCTTACTAAGTGCTCCCGCATCTTCACAGGTGACTGCATGCAACACTCGAGCATAGCCATTATCGTGACTAGCACCCAAAATGATGGAGTTGCAGTTATAGTTTTTCAAATGCCATTTGAGTTCACCTGAAGACTTCGATCAGTATACCATCAGAAGAGGGAGGGAGTGAGTGAGTGAGTGAGTGGAGGGTATTCGTTACTCTTTAACTTCTCGTCAGCCATTTCTTTTCCTTCGCCTACATCAACAAAATCAACATGTTCATGGCATGGATCGGTAAACCCGACTGTAAACTGCCTGAAAACGCTAGATGTTTTAATCAACCCGCCCTCTGTGAAGGTTTTCGCAAGGCGCTCGACACTGGCAAAGACGCGAATAATCGGCATCAGCTTTGTGCGTTCGGAAACCTGTTTGTAAAGGCGGTCCGCAGCTTCTTTTCCTCCAGCCTTTCCTTCTTTGATAAGGTCGTTTCTAAACTGTCAATTGTTAGTAGATTTCCAGAAGGGAGAAGAGTGCTTTACAATCATCCCATCGCCATCAACAAGGACTAGAACATAGCTGTTATTATTCTGTGATGTATAAATTAGCATCCCACAGCAATCAGCTGTGACCACGCTCACCAAAGCTCTGTTACACTCTTCCATCCTCTTCTCCAACTCTATAAGTCGCCTTCGAAGGTCCCGAGTCGTGTCCATGCTGGAGGAATAGTCCAACTTGGAATTCTCCAGATCCTTTCCGAGTAGATCATTTTCCTTTAACAAGTTCTACAGCGCGAATGAATTCAAGGCCCGAGTCAGCTGTCGGGGGATTGCACATACCGCCATCATTGTGACGGCACTATCAAACTGATTCTTTAGAGAACCTAAATAATCCTCGCGCGTCATTTTCGGTTGGGTTTCGAAGCTGTTTAATATAGGACCAGCACTCCAGTGCATATTATGGGCGAGGAGATTGTTGTTCGTTGGGGTCTGAGTTGGCGACGTTTTGGCCGCCATATTTAAGGATTCGCGATATCTTCACTATCTATTCGAATCAGTCAGATTTAGTCTATGCAGGTAACTTAAGCTCATTGAGCTGGACAAGCATGGGAGCCTTGTCACTCACTTGGCCTCTGGGCGGTAGCGATGAGGATGGGAGAGCCTCGGACTATACTCACCTATACTTAGGATAGCGAAAACAAAGCGTAAAACAATCACTGCCCCCCTCGCATACACTTTTATCGAAATATGGGGTAAAATAGTAACAACTGCGGGGATCAGAGCATTTATAAACCAGCCTCAGACGTACGTAGGTGGGGAGAGAGCAAATGACCCGCGCACCCCAGCGGCCAAACAACAACGTGTTGCTGCATATGTATACTGTACATACGTGGGCGGCCGAAGACGTGCAATTCGCGCCTTGTTTGCTGCCAATCACTGTCTTCCATTTCGGCGGTATATAAGCGACACCAAAATACCTTAGGCAGCTGCTTTTGCTTTTGCCTTAGCCCTTTCTTCCTACAAATAAACATCAGAACTTGTAGCCCATGAGTACTTGAAGAAACGTCTTAACGAGGCGGCACCGTCCGTCACCTATTCTTGCAGGAGTGTTTCATATGTTAACGCGTTGCATTCATTGGTGCAAATACCTATGTCACTTGCACCTCACTTGCATCTCAACCATCATTGCAGATTCTTAACCACCATTGATTAACTCAACTGCATTCGATGAATGACTGATATATATACCATGTGAACAAAACAAAACCTCTGGTGAACAAAACACAAAGAAATATTTCCATATTGACTACTCATGGTCACGGTCCCAACCACCCCACTTTTTCCCGCCCACCACAACACCAGTGGTCCAATATAAGCCTGAGAAATACCCATCTTAGAAAGAAGTTTCCCGTCATGTCCACCTCCAATGGATGCTTCATAGTGACACAACCTGCAAAGTATCCCCAATTCTGCCCGTTCCAAAATCCCTGCATACAACTGAAGTTGAAATTGAGCTCTGTGAACCTGCACTTCGCTCCGTACAATTTGGAAGAGACGCATATCTCGTTTGCCGTTTTATAGGACCACGGCTTCGCACCCGTAATGAACATGGCCAGTAGTAAAAGCAAGCGACCACTACGCAATCAATGTAGTTAGCTACCTAGTTTTCAAAGAGAGGACCCTATACTTCATGGTCGACCTCAGGTCTCGAATTCACTCTTCAACTCAAAGCTCATCAAGGAGTCTGCTTTGGTCACCCACACCTGTTAGCAATGATGTAATAGTTCGTGCAAGGCTTCCGGATATGGAGAATGTTCATGAGTATTCCTTCTCGTGTATCTGATTTTGGTGGATTTTACTACATCTAGATCTGGCTCCTCAATGGATCCTCCGTACTCTGAGTCCGAGTCATCCTCATCCTCGACGACGCTGTCCATGAGTTCCTCAGGCACCGAATCGTATTCAAAATCATGTTCCTCGCCTGCCTCCACGAGTTTCATAGTTTCTTCTAGGTGCTCGTGTTCTTCCTCCGGACTTCCTCCCCCCTCCTCATGTTCCCCGATTTCGCAACCACCATGAGTATGCCCAATATCCAATGCCTCGGTTAGTTCCTTCCCATAAAGAAAGCGAACAAATTATCATTGCTTGTTGCTTGTTGCTGTACGTGTGTTCATACGCAATATACGTGCAATAAACAGCGATATCGTTGGGGAAGGACTTCTCCAGAGATCATGACTACGGTTATAACACCCAACTAGATGTTGTACTCTGTTACAAACCGGGCTGCCTTTTGCACATTTGACGCGCTCACCGCTATGAAATGGTAACCTGGCCCTGTTATGCCATCTGCATTGTGCTTCATCTCTACACCGGTGAGAGCAGGGCTCCATAGCGACACTGCAGGCCACTACGAATCGGCTGATATTAATACCTAGTACGGGCCGATGCCGTCTCAACTGGCGCAGGTGAAGACGATGAAGACGATGACACACGGTAATTGCAGCCCATTAGAGACAATACACGCGCAGTCAAGACTTCAGATGAAATAGTAGTCGGATAGTTACGAACATTTTACAGCAGATAGATTGACCGGAAATAGAAGGCCAAAATACTTATAACGAAATTTCAACAATAAAGTCTGAACAAGTGAGAGAGTGGACAATTAAATTCAATGGATTATCGCTAAAACCAACTGCTGGACTATGACTGGCTTATGCCCTCGGAACTCTTTTAAGCTAACTTTAAGCATCATACGTTCTATGCACACGATATGCTGGATAAAGCATCCAATCTTATCAATAAATACAAGCTTCTTCCAATGAGCCGTATGAGTCGACCGTAGAGCTGAAGCTAGTCGGGGGTTGCAGTTGTAGCGGTACATAAGGCGATGAACCGTTGTTGTGTAATCTTAAACACAGACCATCACTCACCGCCTCGACGAACTAGGCTGTTGCATATATGGTTTATCTCCTGTCGTATGGCTTCAGTTGGGCTGATGCATAATCTCTCTAAGATGATGGTCATTCCATACTCAGCTGGAGATGCCAGCTGAGTGCGCATGCATGCATACAAGACATACAAAGACATACTACGACTACCGCGTATATAAGTCCATGAATGTACCTGTACTTTAGAATATACAAGCTTCTAGCAATCAGTATTTCAACAGGTTATGAGCCCGGTTATCGCTACTGTCTAAATTCTCACAATCTCTTTCACAATCTCCAAAAAGAGCCTCAAGAACCTTAAACCTTGTCACCATAGCAACAGCCGCATAAACAGCACTAAAAACTCAACACCACAATCTCACGATGCCTTCCTCCGAACCCGCCGCCTTCAACAAGACCAGGTGGGGCGACATCCCTAAGCTCACTCACGACAACTATGACGAATGGAAAGACGACATGATACTCATCCTGTCATCCATGAGAGCATACGCAATCGTCACCGGAGAGGATCCTCAACCGCAGCCACTTGATTTCGACCACAATGATAACTATGATGATTGGAAGGCTAAGGAAGCCGAGGATGCATCTATAATCAGACTTTCCTGTTCCCCTGAAGTACGGCGCATTGTCAAAGGTATAAGAAATCCTCACGAGATGTGGAACACCCTAGAGACCAGTCTGGACACTGCCGGATCTTATATCGGCAGACAAGACATTCTTCGCCAATTCCGTACTTGCCGACCTAAGGAGGACGAACCACTTAAAGCATACTTCACTAAGCTTAGTAACTACCGCATTCAATTGGACCATACTGACAATGCAATCACCGATCGAGATTTCCGCACGCAAATATTCCCATCACTGGCATCTCAGTATGCGATGATATTAATGGTCCTAAAACATAGAAGGCCCTTACCTACACCCGAAGAAGCCATGCATGACCTCCTAGAAGAAGAAACTACAGTCAGCCTCACCAAAGAACCTGGAGATGCATCCACATGGGCCGCCCTTTTCACTCAACGTGGCTGTTAGGGGTTCTCCTTTAGCAGCGGTAATGATACATGTTTGAACGAAGCAGGTACATGTGACAAATCTTAACGATGCTCATATGCAAAACACCTACCTGCGATTACGTGAACATGGTTGTCAGTCAAGTGATCTTTAGCGGGATTACACTTGAACCGCGTGTCGATCAATTAGTGATGACTACGGTCGCACTAGCGGAGTCAATCATGATGACGCAATTATGTCGCCATAACTGGGAAGTGAAAACCCTTCAGCAGTGCACATAATTATTGGCCACACCTATCAAACCCTGTTTAGCGGAACAATGCATAGTTAAGTTGCGATTACGCAGAACAACATACACAGCAGACGTTATTGCAATATGCGAATATGAGGGATCTGCAACCTCATGCGCAAAGCGGTGAGAGCACTTGCAGCACTCCCCGGTCTACGGAAGGTCGAGACCTAAGCATGCAGTGTCTGAGGGATTAATGACATTGGCTGAAGATAAGAGGCCAGAAGCAAACCGGCTTATTGAGTTAAGA